>Ga0307517_10000715_pt1 | contig 57209 bp, 52 predicted proteins | sample 23_EM_MG_FD_194515 | JGI IMG/M metagenome (GOLD analysis project Ga0307517, IMG submission 194515) | Populus trichocarpa ectomycorrhiza microbial communities from riparian zone in the Pacific Northwest, United States - 23_EM | ecosystem: Host-associated > Plants > Roots > Unclassified | place... | reverse complement strand
CCCCATATAAGCTTCCCCCCCCCCCCCCCCCCCCCCGTCCCACTCCATTTTCCCTCTCCCACAAACTCCCCCATCCCTTTCCTTCGTCCTTTCTTTCCTGTTGTTTTCTCCTTCTTCTGTTCTGGTCCAGTCCCCTGTCTTCACCACCCCCCAGCCCTGTTGTTTTAGTTGTGCTCCATTCGTTGGCGCTGCCATCCAATCAAAAAAAAAAAAAGAATCACCCCCCCCCAGCAACCCATCGACGCTCATTAAACTTCCTTTTCACTCTATCTAGTCGTCTCTCAACAACCATCGCCTTTCTCTCCCTCTCCCTTCCATTTCTTTTCCTCTTCCCGCCGACCATCTTCGCCTCCGTCCGTCCGATCGATTCGCTTTCGACCGTGATCCTCTCGGCCTTCTTCTTTGTGTGTTCAGTTTTTTCCTTCCGTCGTTGAAGTCGATACTAAAAAAGGGTTCTCATACACGAGGCTGCTTCTACGGGATTAGATTCGAAGTCGTGGGCTCATCCCTGGGATATTATCTCTTTTCTTTTAATTTCTGTCTTCCCTTCTGGGCGGGAGTTGGGAATAAGGAGGCCGAATCGGAAGGGAGGGAAAGAAGAAAAACAAGAATAAAGGACTGTTTTTTCGCGAGCCGAAGCTGTTTCTAAATTTCTTCTAGACCAAGTTGCTCGATATTTTGGACATTTGTGTCTTCTCTTTTCTAAGATGTCTTCTGAGAAACAAGCACCCTTGAATGGGGACGTGACATCTGGCTCCGCGACTCAGGCAATCTCACACGAGCGAAGTTCATCGAATGTTACTGGTGCGTAGTTCTGTCATAAGCATCATCTTCTTCTCCTCCCCCCCCCCCATCCCAAGCTCGTTATATTATTGTCCTTTTCTTGCTGGCTCTTCTTGGACTATTCGCCTTGCCAGGAGCCTTGGAGGTTCAATGGATGCAACGTGCTAATGCTATCTATAGATTCAGATAAAGGCCGTAATTCGGAGTCATCTCCTTTAACACCCCCGACACCCCCCATTAGAACTTCGTCGATACAACCAATTGCCCCGCGCTCCTCTGCAGACGAACCTTCATCATCTCCATCAACACCTGTGCCTCCTCCATCAACCTCGACTGCTGGAACCGAGGTGCCGCCACCTGCTACGCTGTCAACCGCTAACGCCCCCGCTTCTCAAAAGCGGAACTCGTTGCTCGCTGTCCCCACCCGGACGTCATCAACAAAGCAGGCTGAACAGTCACCAACCTCCACAAGTAGTACCGCTGTCACTGCGACCGGCGACAACACGTCTACCACCAGTCGTAAGGGAAGGCGGAGAAGAGAGGCGGGGAGTAATGTGAGTAGCTTGAACTCTGGTGAAGAAGGACATCCTCGCAAGGCTAGCGGCTTGGGGAAGTTTTTTGGATTTTTATGCTGCCGAAGTAGCGCATCTGCGGAGGAAATGCAACCCGGTCCACGCAAAGCTAGTAAGAGGCCTGGATCTGCATCTTCCCGCAAAGCGACCCCTGTCGGGAAAGAGCATGCGCTTAAAACTTCAAAAGATAGCGGTGTCGCCGAATCCAAGGATGCAGCGGATGCTGGTAAGCTTGGGGATGATGGCAACACAATCCGTTCCGAAACTGCGAAGGAGGATCCGACGTCTGCCACGTCCGTCGTCTTAAACTCTGGATCCGGAGATGAGGACAAGATAAAGCGGGCGGATGGTGAGGTTCTTGTTGGAGAGAAGATTGTTGTAAAAGATGACTCCGCTGCCAAAGAAGGGGGCGCGGGGGCGGGGGCGGGGGCGGGGGCGGGGCAAAACAGCTCCTTGTTGCCCGGTAACACACCAACTGTCACCATACAGGCACCCACACCAACGGCACCTCAAAGCGAAAAAGACGAGCCCGAATTTACTGCTCCCGACCCCCAGTCGTCGAAGGAGACCGGTGCCTCGACTTCAGAGGATATCGAGATGCGCGACGCAGATGGTGAGGATTACGGTGTTGCCGGCAAGAAGGGCTCGGAGCTGAAGATTCAGTTGCCACCTTCCCCACATTCCGAGGAATCTGGCCAGGAAAGTGAAAGCGACGACACGCAGCAGAGGAGCTCGGATGAGGGCTATTCCCATGATTTCCGTGATGCCGCGCTAGTACATACACCATCACTGGATGAGAGGCAACAATGGTTGCTACCTCCGCTAGCCCCCAGATTCGAAGGAAAGAAGTGCTTAGTATTGGACTTGGACGAGACCCTTGTACATAGTAGCTTCAAGGTATGTGGTCCGGTATTTGCTGTTAAGGTTTCCTCCGCTAACCTCTTGCTCTAGGTCTTGCATCAGGCAGATTTTACTATTCCTGTAGACATCGAGGGAAGTTATCACAACGTCTATGTTATTAAGAGACCTGGTGTGGATGAGTTTATGAAGAGAGTGGGTGAACTATACGAGGTTGTTGTATTTACGGCTTCTGTCTCGAAGGTATGCTTCCGCTCCTGTAGACCTATAGATGCGTGTTTCTGATATTCGTATTACAGTATGGCGATCCGCTACTCGATCAGCTAGACATTCACCATGTCGTCCATCATCGCCTTTTCAGAGACAGTTGCTTCAACAACCAGGGAAACTATGTCAAGGTATTCTAGACAATGTGATACTATCTTGGGCATTAATTCTGACACCTATTGTAGGATCTCTCCCAACTTGGCCGAGACCTTAAGGATACCATCATCATCGATAACTCCCCCACAAGCTACGTCTTTCATCCACAGCATGCCGTGCCTATTAGCAGTTGGTTCTCTGATGCTCACGACAACGAGTTATTGGATCTCATCCCTGTTCTAGAGGACCTGTCGACACAAGATGTCCGGGACGTAACGCTGGTCCTGGACGTATCTCTGTGACGATCCGTATAGATGACTCCTGTGGTAGCTTGCGATTCTATGGTGGCTTTGCTCTTGGTCTTTTTTTTTTTACTTTGAAAATGGGGTTTCTGCATCAACACATGGTGAAATGCCGATATTTTATGGCTGTATAACTGCATGCATAATTTTTGGGGAGTATGGTGATTGAGGGAGTGCGGCCGTTGGATTGAATAGCTGCGGTAGGGTGCCTTTCCATACACAAAAATGCTGCCCGATGGGAAAATGCTATTGGGATCAGGGACTAAGGGAGATTCCTTGGAACGTGATCTTGGGCCTTTTATTCCTTGCCACTGGCTATTGTCCAGTATATCTTTTTATATTCTCGTTTTTGTCTTTTCCTTGATATCCTACACCCATGGGTGTTGAATCTCATTTAGTTGGCTACTGCCGTGTTTCTTTTGTAATGCTTCTTCCACTACCCTCTCCTATTAACATATTATTAAGTCTGCATACTGTATATGCCGTTTCCCTTTTCCCCTTCCGCATCTCCCTTTTCCTTTTTTGTCGTCGTCTTCCTTCTTCGCTCCATCTCATTTTCTTTTCTGCTGATTCATTCTCGAACATGCTTCAGGAGTCTTTTTTATTTCACGCAAAAAAATGCTTCGTGTATCTGGGGTCAGCGATCTTTTGATATTGTTTCTTTTTCATTTCTTTCATTTCTTTCATCATTTTCATTTCTCCGTCCTCACTTCCCCTTTGTAAAGCCTCAATCATATTAGCTTTGCTCTTGTGACCTTTCATTGCCGTTTTTTTTCTTTTTCTTCAATACCCACTGCTCTTCTCGGCATTCTCTTTTTTCTCTCTTCTATTGCTTAGCGGTGGAATTGGTATGGGGGATGCATCAATGGAGGTAGTTTCGTGGGAGGGAGAGAGTATGGGAGGGGAGGTGGGGAAGGGAAGGGAAAGGGGAAAGGGGGGGGGGGGGGGTAGCAGGGTGGTATGTTAGTTAGGGGTCGATCGAATATATTTGTAATGGGGAGGTGTTGGCAGAGCCGGTGAAAACAAACTACCGTACACATGATATTATGCTCGAGTTGGTTTCCTCTAACTTGAGCAATGTTGTTGGTTGTCATTGATAGAGTTGTTTCTTTCTTTTTTTTCTTGTCCCGACGGGTATATAGGTGGATGTGTGCAAGCAAGTTATCCCTTGTGGGGTCTGTGACAGTCAGATTCGTCGCCAGGCACGCTAAGACCAGATTTGGCAGCCGTTAGCTGGACTTGACGAGGACAGATATATTCTGCCTTCTCTGTGCTTGAATGACTCAGCACTCTAGGTGAGTTTAAATGTTCTCAGCAAATCACAAATCCCAAACGGTTCCAGGATGAGCTTGGCGTGCCAGGAGACGAAGCTGTCTCAGACCGCCAAAGGGATAATGCTTATCAGTCACTAGGTTAGGGACCCTGAAATTAAGTCACCCCAAATCTGCCGGTAAGGAAAGGGTAGATCGCGCAAGTCATGTTTAAAACCCTTGCAACCACGACCTCGATAAACGAGGGGTAGGAAGTAGACAAGACAGGAGCCAGTGGCAGCGGCTTAAATTTGGATGGCACAGGACTAGCAACCGTTTTATTTCAATCATCATCCAACAGCTTGTTTCCCTTGGGAGCCCAAGCTAACTACCCGTCCAAACTTCATTCTTATCCCCCCCCCACCCCAATAACCAAACATCAGAAATTATAAAGCTACATCACTCATAGCCATGACGGACGAGAGCACGAGATTAACGAATTATGAAGCAAGGGAGGATGATCATCAGCACACACCCGTTGGTGACAGTGAAGCTGATATAGAGACCGAAGAGGAGGACGGTGCTAATACAGCTGTGGTTAATGGAAGGGTTATTGAGGATCCTTCGGTGGAGGTTATTGATGATGATGAAGGTTTTTCTTCCTTCCTAATAATACCCCTGGTTTGCGATGGATGGCGAGAGGGGAAAAGAGCTAAGGAGTGAGGTATAGATCTGCTCGATGATTATCCTCTTGACGTTGAGGTGGGTAGTACTATTTCCTTGCCTTTCCTTCTTTTCTTCTTCACTCTTCCCTTCCCATTTGCTGGTTTGCTTGCTTGATTTGGTCGGAGTACCGTATTTCACACATGAGCCTGACTCATCCGATCGACGGTCTTTTTTTTATAGGACATCGAGTTAATCCACCTGCGAATCTCCTCCATCCGCGCCCTCAAGCTCGAACGCTTCACGCAAGTGCAGAAGCTCTGCCTCCGCCAAAACAGTATCACTGACATCGAATGCCTCTCCCCGCTCGCGCAAACTCTTATCGACCTCGACCTCTACGACAACCAAATCGCACACATACACGGCCTAGAGGACTTGGTGAATCTGGAGAACCTCGACCTGAGCTTCAATAAGTTGAAGCACATTAAGCGCATTTCCAACCTCACCGGTTTGAAGAACTTGTACTTTGTGCAGAACAGGATTTCCAGGTTCGAGGGGTTAGATGGGCTGTCGGCGTTGCGGAACTTAGAGTTGGGGGCTAATCGAATTCGGGTATGTTTTTTTGTTTTTTTTCAACCTGAGGGAAGGATGGGGTGGCTAATTGGGGGGGTGGGGTTGTGTCTGTTGCAGGAGATTGACAATATCGGCCACTTGACTGCTTTGCAAGAGCTCTGGTTGGGGAAGAATAAAATTACCGAGTTAAAGGTTTTTGCCTCTTCCCCCTACGGATTTGACTTGGTTAACTCACTCTCCTCTCCCACAATAGAACCTATCAACATTAAAGAACCTCAGGATCCTCTCCATCCAATCCAACCGCCTAACCAGCATCGCCGGCCTGGACGAGCTAACCTCTCTCGAAGAGCTTTACATCAGCCACAACGCCTTGACCGCCATCACAGGCCTCGAGGCCAACGAAAATCTACGCGTCCTGGACATCTCGAATAACCAGATCGCCCAGCTCGCCAACCTCGCGCACCTGTCCCACCTCGAGGAGCTGTGGGCCAGTAATAACAAGCTCGCCTCGTTCGAGGAGATTGAGCAGGAGTTGGGCGGGTTGGAGGAATTGGTCACAGTTTACTTTGAAGGGAACCCGCTCATGTGGGAGGCCGCCGCGGGGTATAGGATCAAGATTAAGTTGGCTTTGCCGAGGATTCAACAGATTGATGCTAGTATGTTTTTCCCCTCTCCCCTTCTACCTTCCTGCTCCTGTTTGCTGGCCCAATTTGTCATGCTGACGGGGGATGTTTTTGTAGCGTTTGTGAGGGCTTAGGAGAGGAGAGCTTTGTAGACGATAGTGATTGACACATTGGATTGTCTGAAGAAGTGTGCGTAGCGGAATAGATTGGTATAATGGGTATTATTGCTTGTAGAGGAGGGATATTTCTTGCTTCCTCGTTATTAACACTTGTAGTTTTTTCGGGGGTTTTTTTTAAAAAAGAAAACACCTATATACAATTCACTGAACGCCCCCCTGTTTCAACAACCCACTTACCCAACTTCCTTGAGTTCTTGTCGAGACAAACACACATAGTATCGACCCACCTCTCACCAACTATAACCCAGCCCACGCTTCATCCGGGCTTTCTACCCTTCTCCTTACCCCACCATTCTCCTACGCCGCCACCACTAACGGCCGGTGTGCTTGTTCCGCGCTGGCACTCCCCTCATCCTCCGCCGGCGACGAAGCTAAAGTTGAAACGGGGGCATAGTGCTCCACTCAGGCGGTGACGGGCATAGTGCTCCACTCAAGCGGTGACATCCCAATAGGCGCAGTCTTCACGAACCCAGTCAAGATCCTACCGGTTTTATACTCTCCGTGTTCCACCTCTCCCAGGTTTCTCCCCCTTTGTGTGTGGGGGGGGTTAAAATGGACCCAGCATCACTAGTACTCTTGCTAGCACTACTCTTCTCCTCTCCGTCGTCATTGTCATCGGTGTGGTTGGGGTAACCTCCCCGGTCTCAGCTGATCCCATGCTCGAATGACCGAGTCCCGGTAGGTTGTTGGAAGAATGAGAGTGAGTGTGGAGGTTTGTGGTTATGGAGAAGGGGGAGGGGGGTGAAGAGGTTTAGGTTCCCCCCTGCTTGGTTGGTTAGCTGGTGGGGGATATCGTGTGGGGGGAGGTCATATGCAGAGGTGCGGAGAGGCAGGCAGTCCCTTGTGGTCTTGAGAGGTGGTCTTCTTGTTGGAGTGTTTCATTTTTTCTATCTTGTGCGAGTGTAGTAGTGGTATCTGTATTGTACTAGTATCCTACGAATAGCGTACTACATGGACAAGAGGCGCGACCTGTAGGCGCTCGCTCCTCTACTCTGCTCTGATTGCTAGCCGGCGCGACACACCGTGTGCCTAGGCGTGCTGTGTGCGATACACGCACGTATGTTGGCAAGCGTTCGTGTGCGCTGCACCCTGCTGGGCGTTGGCACCTGCTCGCTCGCTTGGTAAAGGGTTGGTGACTTGGTGTCGAGTGAGTTTTTGTGCTGGGGGGCGGGGGGGGAAATTGATGTTAGACTGCTCCAGTTTCGGGGGAGGTTGGGGGGGAAGGGAACGAGGTCAACGCGGTTGTCGCAAAAACCCTAACAAGACTATGTACGACGAAATGATCGGTTGCCCCTGGCTTGGTGGTGGTGGTGGTGGTGGTGTTGGACATCCAAACCAACGTCAACGTGGGACCGACAAGCGGCTACCCCCGTCTAGTCCGGTCTTGGTGTTGGAATCTTTTTTTCCCTCCGTTTCTTGCAATCCACCACCACCACCACCACCACGAATTTGCACCATGCCCCCGCGCGCCTTCCACCAGGCCAGCACCGGCAACCTGTCCACCCCAGCGGGAACCTACATCTACACTTTAACCCCCCTCTCCGCAACGCATCTCGCCGCCTCAATCTCAACCTCCTCCGTTTCCTCCTCCTTAATAACCTTCTCCAAATCCACCCTCACACCAACAACCACAATCCCACACGCACACACAAGCATAACTTCACTCGGCACCTACCCTGCATCACCGCAAACTCTACTGACTTCTGGTACGGACGGGCTTATAAAACTCTGGGACCTCCGTTGCCCCCCTTTCGCCCCGCTAGCGAGTAAGATAAGCGTAGGCGCACCGGTACTATGCGCTTCCACGAATGCTCAGGGTGGGATTATCGCGGGGACCGAGATGCAGGATCAGGTTTCGAGGGTTTGCGTTTGGGATGGGAGGATGATGGGGGAGAAGCCGATGTGGGTGTTCGCGGAGAGCCATGGGGACGACGTCTCGTTTGTGGGGTTCGCCGGAGGGGAAGAAGGAGGGAGATGGGGGGTTAGTGGAGGGATGGATGGGCTGGTTAACGTTTTTGATCTGCTAACTGGGAAGGGGGCGGCGGGAGGAGAGGATGATGAGAGGGCGCTTTGGCAAGTGGTTAATGTTGGTGCTTCGGTTCACCGGGCGGGGTTTTTGAATGCTGGCGGTGGTTGTGGTGGTGCTGCCGGGAAGGGGGAATGGGTCTTTGGGGTTACGACAGATGAGAGTCTTGTTCTCAGGTCTTTTAATCACACACCTGGCGGAGGAGAGGAGGAGGAGGAGGATGCCGAGGGGGAGAGTGCCGGGGATGTTGGGGATGTTAGGGGGAGGTTGGATTGTGAGTATGTGGTCGACGTATTGCGTGCTGGTGGTGCTGGTGCCGGGGGAATTGTCGTCGCAGGGAATAAGGAGGTTGGGAAGCAGCGGATCGACCTCGTCCCGCTGAGGTGGACTGGTGGTGGCCAATGGGGGTTTACAAGCGAGGATAGAGTCAGGTTGCAAGGGGGCCATGGCGAGGAGGTTTGTAGGGGGGTCTGGGTTGATGAAGGGGTATGTTTGCTTTCTTTCCTTTCTTTCATGCCCTGGTTCGCGAGGAAGAGAGCGGGAGGGTACTGATGGGTAATATAGTCCGAGGCGGTCTTCACCGGCGGTGAGGATGGGCTTGTCAAGGTTTGGAGGGAGGAGGCGAGTAGAGGGGAGGGTGTGTCCAAAGGGAAGAAGAAGAGGGAGAGGGAAAGGGAGAAGGAGAAGGAGAGATTTAAGCCTTATTGATTCACGGAGCGAGACGGCCTGGTGGATTGTATTGGCTCGTGTTGGGCTGCATTATGGTAAGTCGTTGCTAGCATTACAGTACAGTATCATACAGTCTGGTGAAAGAGGGGATTCGTCTTGTGAAATGTGGGAGATGGGCGCTGTTATTGTTCAGGGCTGACTTATGGGAAAGGAGCAACCTTTAAGTACATGATCAATGCCAATTGTACCGGTACGAGCACGCGTCCCGTAAGCAGCTCACGTACCGGTACTTTGGTCGTAGTCTACCCTCACCGCATTCACTCAAAATGGTATTAGTATGGTGTACAGTACATAGCCTACAGGTGCACTCTTCGTGGGTGCGGTCAAGACTGTAGTCCCCCTCTAGCCTTTATAGTATCATAGTCTCCTCTGTGCCAGTGCCATGGTAATCGCCAAGCAAGGGCACATGTGCTCCCTTCAACACCCTACCGGAGCAATCTCACACGGCGTTAGTCGGTGTAATGCAGGTAATGATACTGGTACCGTAAAAACTTGAATAGGTGGTAAATGTGTTGTCTCAACTGAGGGCCGAGTTTGCGACACCGGCATCCCCCCAGAGTGTATGGGAGAAAGGGGGGATTCTAATTCCCAGCACCGGCACGTTTATCTGATGTTGGAGTATTGGTGCTGTACTACAAGTACCTGCAGTACTCGTGCCTATGGTATTTTCCCAGGGGCGCGAACGCAACCAAACTGGCCACGTTTTGACAAATACCCGTATCCGTGACGGATTCTCACAGATAGCAAATGGGGCAGAGCACAAACAAAAGAGAATCCAATGTTCTCCTGTATGGTGGAAAGCAAGGGGGGGAAAGGAATTCTAATGTTAAAACAAATACTACCTGTACAATATGAGTAGAATTGTATCCATAGGGATGGGGATCAACACCTGGAGCGAACCGGGGAAGCCTCTCACATCACATCATCCCGTAGCCCGGCTCGTTCTTCACCCATCCCCGGATTTACTCTGCCATGCAACACACGACAACACCACTGTATCTTCCACGTAACCCTCAACTCACCTTTTTTCCGCCCCTTCCCCTCTACCCCACGCACAAACCAATCAGGGCGGTACCGTTCATGACCTCACTACCATTATCTCGATAGAGAGATCGCCTCCTCTGCTCATTCTTCCTATTTCTTCTATTTTCCCTTGCTCTATTTATTTATTTCTTTTTAGTTCTACTTCTTTCTTGATACCGGCCCTATGAAGCTTAGCCATCTGGCCACCCTCGGGGGAGCTGTGTCCCTGCTCGTCGGAAACGTCGCAGCGGCGACAGGAGGTGGAGCATCACTACCCAAAACACCGGGTGATCCAGAATCATCAATAGTTTTGCGGGGCCAACAACAGCAGCACTCCCAAGAACGATTACTAGATAATCGCCTCAACGCAAAACCCCCCGATGATAGTACTACTACTACGACGGCCGGTGGCGATAATGGAGATGCTAATGAGCATTCGAAACAAGCCGCGGCGGCACTAGTAAACGATGCGCTCGCGATCCTACGAGCTCTTGTACCGAGCTCCTCGCAGTCTACATATATCGTACGGGAAGGCGGAGGGGGAGGGGGGCGGCCAGAAGGGGAAGGACCGCATAGTCTGCTGGGATTACTTGCGGGTTATATTAAGCGGGTAGCTAAGGTTTTGTTATTGTATACTCCTTCGACGCTGGAGGAGCCGGTGGACGGTGGGACGAAGGTCACGGTTTTGGGGGAGAAGTTGACGGCAGCGGTGGAGAAGCTCGAGACTGCTGGGAGGGTGCTGAAGAGCCCTGACGCGATCTATTTGCTGGCGCAGATGAATTTTGTGGGTTCCCTCGTTCCCCTTCGTTTGGCTATTTCTCGGAGGTGCTGCTGGGTGGGTGGATCGGCTAATTCACGGGGGTAGTATGGGAATTGGTCGTATCCGAGGAATTACCCTGTGGCGTTTGAAAAGTACAAGCAGCTAGCGGACCTTACTGGGAATTCAACAGCGCAGAGTATGGTTGGATTCATGTACGCTACGGGTATCGGGGGTGCTGTGGAGAGGGATCAGTCAAAGGTCGGTCTTCTAATGGGTCTTGGGGTTTGGCGGGGTGTGTGGTGCTGACCGGGTTGTAGGCCTTACTCTACCATACCTTTGCGGCACTCAACGGCGAGACTCGGTCGGAGATGACCGCTGCGTTCCGACACCATACCGGAATCGGCACCCCCCGCCGATGCGAAGAGGCCGCTTTCTACTACAAACGGGTCGCCGACAAAGCCATGCAGTATTGGCGCTCCGGCCCACCCGGAGGTCATGCATTGATCAAGCATAGCTATCGGCTCGCAGATGACGAGGGTGGTGTATACGGGGAGGGCGCTTCGGTGGTGTCGTCCGGGATGAATGCTGTGCGCCGTGGAACCACGACTGACTCCGCCAAGGATTTGGATGACATCCTGGAATACTTGGACCTTATGGCCCGTAAGGGAGATCTATCCGCCACTTTTAGTCTTGCAAAACTTTATTACGACGGGTCTAGGAACCTCCCCAGGGACCTTAAAAAGGCCAAGACCTATTTTACGAACGTCGCAAAGCAATATTGGTCCAGGGAAGGGAAGTCCATATCCGGGGGACCCCCGGGCCTGGAGAAGCTTGCTGGTAGGGCCGCAGGATATCTTGGGAAAATGTATTTGAGGGGTGAGGGGGCTGTCAAAAACTACGCCCAAGCGGTAAAGTGGTTTGAACTTGGAATTGAGAATGTTGGGCTCTTGTTAAGATCTTTGTTGTACGCCTGAGGCTAATTAAAATTTAGGGGGACGCGAGTTCGCAAAATGGCCTCGGATTCATGTACCTTCATGGGTACGGTGTTAAAGTGGATCGTGTGAAAGCAGCCGAATTCTTCCAGACGGCTACTGAACAAGACCTACCTCAGGGTCAGATCAATTTGGGCAAGATCTTCTTGGAGCAGAATGACATTGAGACTGCCAAGCGCTTCTTTGAGCTTGCAGCGCGCCATGGAACTCTTGAGGCTTACTACTTCCTTGCGGAGATTTACAACTCTGGACTCGGGAAAGAGCGCTCCTGCGCGCTGGCGACGGCCTATTACAAGATTGTTGCGGAAAGGGTCGAACCACTTCATAGCCCGCTAGCCTGGGCGAATCAGGCGTATGCTAATGAAGATAAGGAGAGTGCTGTAATCGGGTACATGATGGCTGCTGAGCAAGGTTACGAAGCCGGGCAGGCAAACGTTGCATTCCTACTTGACCAGGAAAAGTCGAAACTGGACCTGAAGTCCTTTCTCAACCCCAAGCCCAAAGACCCGAGGAATCAAGAATTGGCCCTTATATACTGGACCCGATCTGCCAAGCAATCCAATACCGATTCCCTTGTCAAAATGGGGGACTACTACCTCAGCGGTGTCGGCACGGAGCAGGATGCAGCGAAGGCTGCAAGTTGTTACACCGCTGCTAGTGAACTCCAAGCTTCCGCACAAGCGCTCTGGAATCTTGGCTGGATGCACGAGAATGGTATAGGCGTGGAGCAAGACTTTCACCTAGCAAAACGCTACTACGATCTCGCCCTGGAGACGAACCAAGAAGCATACCTCCCCGTAACTCTAAGTCTCTTCAAACTCCGCCTGCGCAGTTTCTGGAATACTATCACCGGCGGAAATATCAATGCCATTGGCGCCGACCCGGGTATTAAGCCCCCCTTCTAGTTTCCCCAACAGCAGCTAATCGCGCAACAGACCCAAAACCAAAGAAATCCCTCACCCTCCGAGAATTCTTCAAGCAATGGTACGAAGCAACGCCGGACGAATACGGAGATCCAGACGACATTTTCGCTGCGACAGCAACGCAAGATGGAGACATACATGGCGATGAGTACTACGACGCGGAGTATGAGGGGGATTTAGTCGAGAGCGTGATTATACTTGCGCTTGCGGCGGCTGTGGCGATATTGGTGTATTATCGCCAGCAGCGGCAACAGCAGATTGCTAGAAGACAGCAACAGCAGGGGCAGCAAGGACAACAGGGACCAGGGCAAGAACAGGGAGAGGGAGAGGGGGTGGGTGGTGGGATGCAGCCTATGGGAGGGGAAGGGTTTGGACAGTGGGGTGTGCCGCATTAGGGACGTGGCTGGGTGGGTGTACGATAGGAAATTTAAATGTGAGGTTTTTGTTTTGTGGTTATATGTGATATGAACGAGAGGGGTCAAGCTCGGAGGCGTCAGGTCAAGCCTGCGTTGCATGATTTACTGTATAGACGTGCTAGCGCTTGTCAAGTATGATTAGATACTTTTTTTTCATTCCTATTAGTTGCTGGTTGGGTTAGGCTATGTACGAAATATACCCATAGCTCAAGCTACCCTACTCTGCATTATACAATATTATCTCATAGGCGTAATCCGCTAGCGTTGCTGGCGGATACGCTCGTCGCGGATCCTGATGATATATATCCTAGCCAGCATACGCGAACCGCCCCTTACTATCCACCACTCCTTAGGACTGACTGTACGGTGCTATATGGCAGGCACCAAACCTCTTTCTTACCCACAACACGCCCAGCGCCATCCATGTCTTTACCCATTCATACGGAGTATCGCGCTCAACATGGCCGGTACCTATAATAATAATACCTTAAGCTGGCCACTCTAAGGCAAAAAAGAAAAGGGAGGGAGGAGTCTAACCTAGTAAGTTGCTCTAATAACTTTTCTCCTTTGTTGCTTCCTTTTTTTCTTTTTTCTTTTCTTTCTTTCCTCTTTCATTACTCGTTAACTTTCGAATGCAGTTCGGGGTTAATTGGCTAGATGCGTGCATATCCCCAGGGGTTGAGCCGAGGAGGTAAGTGTATGTTGTGTGAGCTTTTTTGTACGAGTGATGTTTTATGATTTGGAAGTTCTGGGGGGAGGTTGAGGCGGTATTTATTGGTCTAATTAGTCAATAATAATATTATACAGGATGCCGGGATAAAAAAACTTTTTCGTCGTCCGACGCGCGGGGGTTTTGCACTGAGTTTGACGAAAAAATGGGACGTTTTCAAAAACTGGTGGTTTATAATGCTGTTTGCGTGAAAATAATAATAATTTCCACCAGCGAGGGAAAAATGACGGTTCGTTCGTTCGGGCCCTCTGGGGGTTGTTGGTTAGGAGCGCAAGGTGATCAAAGCTGCTTTGATTGTTTTCTGATTGTGGGCCAGTGTGTGGAAGTGGGTGGGCTCCACATGAAAAAGTACGTGGCAGCAGTTGCTGATATATACTTGGACGACCTTTTTTCTCCGCTCTTTTGTGTAAAATTCAAGAATTCACGGGTTTTACCGAAGCATGGCTACATTTTCGCAGATTCTCATGGACGTGGTGGTGGTGGTGGTGGTGGTGGTGGTGCTATGAGGTGGTGGTGAAGGTGGGTGCTTTTGGTGTGGAAGGGGCGTCGGATGGGAAGTTTTGTCATAACACTGTGGATGCATACATGCAAATTCAAAGCCACGAGGGCATATACGATCTCTCATCCGCTAACAAGGGTAGGGTAGGGAGGGAGGGAGGGAGTGTGGGGTCTCCCTAACGTGGCTCCCGGAGATGCAGCCATATTCTGGCGCTAGTGCTGGGGGCGGGTCTGGATTGGGCTATCCAGGCTCTAGTCGAGAATGCCATTCTGTGGAATCGAGTATGGCTCCGAATGGCGGCGTGTGCGTGGGTAGTTGGCTCGTAACTTGTTCGTTTTCGCTCATTTCGAGCTAGTGGTGGGGGTGAATAGGAGGGTAGGAGGGTAGGAGTATGTAGCGAAGGTGTCCTGATCCTTTTGTAGACCACCGCAGGTGTTACTATTCACTTGCTTTCCTGTGGGAACGGGAGGGAGAAAGGGGGCTCTCTGCAATTCCCTGGTGGAAGCTCCAGCTTTCTAGAGCTGGCATTGGTAAGTGTCGTAATGTCCGACGTTCGAGCTTGTTCAGCCCTCTTGTATATTCTAGTGGGAACACCACTAGTTATTGAGTTCGGTAGATCCGTTGACGGGGGTATTGCTGATACTGAGCCCGTCAAATAACGAGGATATGACTAGAGCATGTCGAGTGGCATCTGAAGACTTCCGACGGATATACGCCTGTGCTCGGATGTTGGCCATTTCCGTGCTGGGTTGGGATATTTTGGTAGGCTGGTAGGTTAGTATGTACTAGGATATTTTGAGCAGATGGGGGGCTTGGAATACTCCCTTGAATGGTATCATATAAGCTGGTGGTGACGCTGCTAGTGGGAGTGAGTGTTTTTCGTGGAGCGGATGTGTGTGCTGGTGGATGTGTTACCTAGGAAAATGACTTGGGATTTGGGTGCTGGGGTGAAAGATGAGAAGTGATCAGAGGGATCTAGAGAAGAAAAGAGATTCAGGTCAGCTGGACCACTTGGCCTTTTTCTCTCTCCCCTTCCTTCTCCTCTTTCCCTCTCGGAGAAAAAAACTGTCTCTACCTTCTGAAGGCCAGCATCCTGTTTCTCGAGTTCACGGAGTTGCCCAAACCCAGCTCAAAGCCCCAAAAACACTTGACATAGCGGCGAGCCTTATATCTTTACTAGTCATGGCGCACACATTCACAGTCCAGAGCCGCGCATCATCACCAGACACAGGTTCTAGGACAAGTCCCCCGTATGCGGAACTGTAGCCCTCCGACCAATAACAGGGAGCATACCCGAGTGAAAATTGGTGATCATTATGTAAAATGTCCCTACCATTTTGGGGTAATAAGTGCGCGCACAGCTTAGGAGATTCGATACACGTGCTGTGGTGCACATGCAAAGATCACAGGATACCAGGGGGGTAAAAGCATATACCTCGCATTGAGTACTGGTTGATTGAATACGCCTTCCTATGATACCAAGACTGCCAGAGGAATAGATTCTCAAGAAGCTTTATAATATTATTATAAACCCGTATCCACGGGATTTGGGACCCTCCCTAGCTAGCGGGGGCAAGAGACCGTACTCATGTTGTAGTAAGCTCTTTGCAAAAAAGAAACCCCTAGCCGAGGATAAATAAAGGTGTAAAACCCTTTGCACCATCCCCCAACCGACCAGAACCCCCCTATCCTCGTCCCCACTTGCCTCCGCGTGGGCAGTGATCCAATACCATTAAGCTCTAGCACTCCTCCAATATCAACTCTCTCCTCTATCTAAGTGCCAATCACACCTAATTCATCCTTTGGTCTCATAGTGGCAAAGGTATAGCACCTATGATGCTTCAGACAAACAAGCCCATCCGACAAACACAAATTCTTGACTTGACACTCTAAGAGGCAATATATCCATCCATCCATCCATCACTTTCAGTATTGTTCGCATCTTGCTAAAACAATCTGTTGCCTAGCACTACTTACTACTTTTACGCTAGCAAAGGGCGGACGTTGAGAAAGCCCGAGCACGTACGTCCCCCAAACGGTAATGATGGGGGGGGAAGGAGCCAGTTAGTCTCCCGAAGAGTGTCCAGAAATTGCGGTTCAGACATACCCGTGGGGCCCCACCGAGAAGCTAGCAAGTAAGTAAGCGAGAGAGGGAAACCAGCTAGTTTTCCTTAAGGCTATTTTCAGCAACGCATCGTAGCTGACACCCTGCTATACTTGAATCGGTCCTGTCAAATGAGGCTTTTTTTTCTCTTCGAGGTTCAAATTCAGCACCAAATGGGGGGTTTTTTTTTCTTTCCACTCTCATACACATATACGTATAGATGCCTAGAAATGCCCATACCTCAAGTAAGCGAAATCTACCCCCCCCAAATACAAAATCTCCATCTCAAGCAAAAAACACAATACATCAAGATCCCCACCTCTCCTCAAATCCCCCCCCTTCTAACTACCGTTTCTCTATTTTATACTCTACATCAACAAGCGGATATACCTCCTTCCCACCCCTTCTTCCACTCCCAGTAACCTCCTATCTATAATACCTCGCAATGCTCGAGCAATTACCACCCCAAATCCACCCCATTTTTCCCACCTCAGTCCCGGATATGTACGCGAGTGATAATCCATGACTTTACAACATTCCACCCAACAACCCCCATCTCCAAGAAAACCACTACGGTACCATACCACTATCCTAGCCCGACAGAGTCAACACCTACAGACTTAATTCACTCTAGAGAAGTACGATAACTTCCTCCCCCTCCCTTCCAGGAGAGGTATCATAAGTTACCTCCAAAATCTACCATCACCAGCATCATTCATACTTAGATGGGGTACCATCAATATAACCCCCCCCCCCCCCGAAAAACAATAATAAAAATTAAATTTTAATATAAAATATAAAATACCCACCCAACTCCCCAAACCCCTTCCCGAAAAAAACAAAAAACAAAAACAGCAGAACCCCAACCCTGTGCACACTCGCCCAAAAAAACCCCTTACCCAACCCACACAAGTTCCTACCATACCAGATCTGTACATACCCAACCGACACCAACCAAAAGAACTCACAGCAACCAACGAGTGATCGCCAATGCACCCCTCTAAAAATAAAAATAAAAATAAAAACTTTAAAAAAAACTTTATCATACACAAGCTAACTTATGCACGACCTGCAACTGCGCACACCGGACAGCCAACACTTGCCACGAAAAGCGGGAAAAAGGGAAAGAAGAAAAAGCAGAAAAAGAAAGAAAAGAGAGAGAGAGAAAAAGGCACCCAACATACGAACCCACTAGAATACAAGCCTGCGTGCATACATACATCGTCACATCGATAGGGGAAAAAAAGAGGAAAGGAGGGGGGGGGGGGGGGGAAGTGAACTCTCAGCCTCGGCGGCCGGCGAAGGAGGGGAAGAAAAAGGGAAAGAAAGAAAGAAAGAAAGAAAGAAAGAAAGGGAAAAGAAAAAAAAAACATTACATCACAGGCTACAATATGATGGCCTGTGACCCAAGACGCACCGTTAACATACGATTCAAGCGGTCACGAACATTTGCACTGTAAGCACGAGTGTACAAGTATAGGCAAGGGAGGCTTAAACAGCACTCTCATGAGCCAATACTTGTCAACAACCAGCCAGTCGGTCGCTCCCGGCTCACTTGCTCCTTTGCGCCTACCATGCCTCATAGGATGCCTGCGATACAACTTCGTGGCGATCGATCCATTGTGGATCGATTTCTACCCGGCGCACACATCCTCAAGTACATATACACGATCCATGTTTGCCGGGGCCACCAGGACAGGGCACAAGGCTAAAGTGCCGGCCCAATACCAAACCCTAACCCTTAATACTAACCGTCGTACGTTCGTTCGCCAGGGTGACATCACAACTTTGCTTTACAAAGGGTGGGCATCTGGTTAGGACATTATTTGCTATCATATGGCATCACATAGCAGGCGGCACAGCTAGGGAGCAACGTGTGCAGTACAAAATGCAATATATCGGACTACTATTGATAAACCTTAGGGCAACTCTCTTTCGTTTTTGGTGGTTTCATTTTTAAATGCCATTCCTGCAGGTAATCATAGTGCCACTATGCGAGGGTCTCAGCCATGACGAGCCGTTGCACTTTTGACGTTTGGTGGCACTTTTATCGATACCATACGGTGTCCCCAGCTCGCCTTTGAGCGGGTCTCAGTACACGCACGCACGAACCCATGGTGCGGTATGATATCATGAGTGAGTGATCTAGCATCGCTTGGATTGTTTCATGAAACCATCAGGAGAGAGGGAAGCAAGAAGGAAGGAATGTTAAAAAATGAAAAAAGGGGGTAAACGCCTTATCCTAGGAAGAAGAAAAAATTAGGAAAAAAATTCTGGACCCCTCGCATATGCCCCCCATCACCCCTACCCCTCGACTCATCATGGCTTCGTCAATACGTTTATTTCCATCTGCTGATTCCTCGCATTCACCCTAGCCGGAGAGAGGTAAAAAAGAAAACTCTAAAACAAGCAAAGCAAGTGGAACTCAAGATATGGAACCACTTCAATCCACAACTAAGTTGTCCAACCCCAAATTGTCCAGATCTTGCCCAGTGAACAAATGATGAGTCTAATTCGGCGCGCAAGCAACAAAGCCCAGCCACGATCCCGACCCGGCCAATCCCAATTAGCCAACCTTTCTTTCCCTCCCACAAAACGTAACGGTGGGGCGGGGAGGATAGAAGAGGGAAGGCTTGCGGTACGATGCAATTTTCAGGATGGAGGTAGGTGTAGGAGATGTACCAATTCATCGCCCGGGAATTCCCCCTCTCCAACCTCCTTCACGTAGTTACGGATCGCGGTGAGTGACTTTGCTCCAATTGACTCGAACTGACTGTGCCATCTGTTTGGACGTCAGAGGGGCTCAAAAGTTCAGATGACCGAGGGAGGGGCACAACGCACTGAGGAACACAGGGATCCTGGTAACCCAAAATCTCGGATTGGAAGACCATCTGCCCATCGCAGAGTTTCCCAGAACTGGACCATTCAATCGTCAAACGAGCCCTATTCAACCTTGCAAAGGGCCTTAAAAGTGAGGTCATACCCTATACCAATAGTCGGAACCGTCAGGTGATCCCTCATCAGCTTCGCTGCCTCTTGCGATACAGCAGTCAACATGATGCCCACAGCGCCAGCATTCTGAAGGCATATCGCATCGTCGAACATCTCACTAGCCTGGTAAATTTCCTCAGAAAAAATGAACCAAACCCAACCAAAGCTCATCCGAGCTCCATTCACAAGCACCCCTTCCCCGTCGACACCAGGTGAACACTGGGGGTACTAACGCTCACTTCACTCCTCCCCGTGCCCTCCTCATCGTTCGCCGTCTGAATCGTTCGCTGTGGTGTTATGCCCACCTGACAGAATACCGGGATACCCGCAGAGGTGATCTTGGAAACCTGTGGAATGATTTCTTTACCGCCCTCGAGCTTTACTCCCGATACCCCAGGCGCTTCCTTAATCATGCGAATGGCGGACGTCAGAGCTGTAGTTTCGGCAACACGGTCAGTACCAGCTCCAGTTTATGCTTCTCCCCGACACGAGTAGAGAGGAATGAGTGAGTGAGAAAGTAAGGACCTTGTTCCGGTGATATCTCATAGCTCCCCATTGGTAAATCAGCCAGTAAGAATGGGGTTTTGACAGCGCGGGCCACCGCTTTAGCATGATGAATCATATCCTGCGCCCGTGCCCTAATAATTAGACCCCGGAGACATGATGGGGATGATGAAGCATGATAGTAGCGATGATGATACAAATATTTTGCCGTGACCAAGACGGGGAAAAGGGGTAAAATCAAGTGACGGGGCGTAACGGGAAGAGCCTAACGATGATAATTACGAAGAGGCCTCTGAATGTGTGCACTCACGTCCAAACTCAACCCAATTGACCCGGGAAGTCCTAATACAATCTTCCCCAGAGAGTCACTCACGAGGACCATATCAATCCCACCTGCACGTTGAGCCAAAAGGCCGCTCGGGTAATCCCATGCCGTCAAACCAACAATGGCTTTCCTCTTGCCGTGTTTCTCGAGTAATTTTCGGAGGGTGCCCATTCGTCGGTAGAGAGCCGAGGTAAACGTGGTCCGCAAACAAGTTAATTTGATTTGTCTAGAGGTGATGTGTGCGTGTGATCGAGGAGCTCTCAGAACGTAGCCTCTTGAAGAGAGGGGTTGGATGTTCAGTTATATGGGTTGGTGTTGATGAAGTGGCATGGGCTTGTACCCCGCACCAAAGAAATACATGTTGATACCTTTTTAAATGTCTTTTTCTTTCCCGAGCAGCACGGCTGGTATGGGGCAAATTTGGAGTTGTAAGGAAGGGGGAAAAGAGAAATGATGCTTTGCTTGCCTGTCCGCCTTGAAAATGATATGGCTGATAGAGAAGGGGGAAAGAGAAATCACGCTTGCTTGCCCGCCCGCCTTGAAAACCATATGGTTGATGGAGAAAAGGAGAAGGATTAAAGAAAAAAAAGAAAAGGAGGAAGCAGTGCAATCGTCACTGTGCGTTGTTATTCTAACCCCGCTCTTTGCAACGAAGATTTATGTAAATACTACCGTATTGCGCGTCGCGTCGCGTCTGTCACTTATCTGTGAATAATGCCCCAAAGTGTCTCAAAGCGGTAGCTCAAGACCGTAAAGAGATCCCGGTGTGAGCTTTTGCCCCCGAAGACCGCGGACGTTCCGTATGTCCTTCCAACTCTAGCGAAAGTTGTGTATGACGGCCCTATGAAGCCAGCATAAGGCGTCCCTCTCATCAAGACAATTAGCCCGCGAGATTCACAAGAATTGCGTAGATAATCTTGTTCACATATGCTGCACAAGTATGTAAAATGCCCCCAGCACTGAATGGTAGATAATTGGGTAGGCATTCGCCAGACCGTGTGCGGCAGCCATCCGTCAGGTTCTGGTGCGCGCTTGTGCATATCTCTGGGGGAAGCCGCCATCTTGCTCAATAGGAGACCAAAAATGCTCCAAAGAGGCATTCTAGACGCCACTTTCGGAGATCATTGGTAAAAAAAATGCCAGTCCTAGATATCCAATCACGTGACTTTCTCCCGCATCAACTCAGGACTGAGAACAATTTTAGAAGGTGAGGCGAAACAGATTTTCACAGGGGTTCCCCGCACCCATCAACAATTGATCCACCGAGAAAGTGTCCAAGGGAATGGTTTCCATGCAGATTGGGGGGGGTCCTCGTTGGCATCCCATATTCCTTTTTGAAATGCAATGAGACGTCATGAATGGGTGCAACGTACCACCACATTTCCCCCAATTTTCCGACCGATACTGAATGATATGAGGGATGGTGATCTATCGTATGTGAGAGTGCCTGTCTATCGGTACCAGTATGAGTCGGGAGTTGGTATAGGTACTTTGATGGAGTTGGCCTGTGGGATCCCTATACAGCTCAGTCGGATTCCACTAACCAGTACCGTAAAATCTCGTACACTCGTGTCCGCAAAGTTCTAGTAACGTCTGATGTATCCCGAAGTCTTGACAGCCTTAAACAGGGGGATTGCAGAAGCTATTTAAGGGGAAAAAAATCTGAATATGCTCTATGGGATTTGACATTACTGGATTAAAAAGGGTCTCTCGAAAAAGAGTTGTCCCTTTCTTGTTATCTGGATCCGTGTTGATGGGAGTACCGGCCAGAACTTTGCGGATGCGAGTGTACATAACGAACACGGCCGGGCTGAGTAACATGGCCTCTTATATTGGCTTGCAAGTGCTCTTGAGACCATCTCACGCCATAGTCGCTGGGCCCATCTGAAGCCGACCACTCATAGTAGCAGATTTGGCCATGACTAAGCCTGGTACTGTTCGTTATGTACGAGATTTTACGGTACTGTACTACTGTATGCTCGAGATTGGCCGTTGCCCTCACTTCAAAGGATGGACGTCCCTTCGGGATCATGCAGAACTGGAAACTGTCCCAAGTCCCAAAACTTTATCAGGTCATGCTTTCACGTGGGAAGCAAGTAACTTATCGGTAGCAGCATGCCTCGCCAAGTGTGGCTCACGTTTGAGGACTCAATGGCATTGTAAATCCAACATCAAATTAAAGCTCAATAAGGGCCGCGGCTGTTGCTCTGTTGCTCGTTATGACCACTCGAGTACAATGTTTCCCTACATAGCAAGCATCTGGCACAACCAGCACTGGCCTGCAAAACACTTTAAACTACCGTCCAAAACTACACAAGCCAATAAATGGTGAATGCTCGCTACGCCGGGTGCTCGCACCGTAGGGAAGCATTGTACAGCACCATGGGTTACGGTAAAGCATGAAGGGGAGACGGAATCCCATACAACGGCAATGTCAATGGCGATTGCAAAAAAGCTACGCGCGGGATTCTTGTCGATGGTGACATCACGGTCCATCAAACGCTGCAGAGCCAATCAATCACGGAGGAATTACGTTCATTCGTCTCATCTCATCTCATCTCATCTATCATGGCTTTTATTCTAATAACTCTAATGATGTCTAACCCGTCTGGCAATGAAAAACGCTTGCCTTGACAATTACCCGCATCGACTCCAGATGCACCCGGAGCCCCAGAATCCCATCAATCCAAACCAACGTCATCACTCAACGCCTTAGCAGGACCAACTCCACGGTCCCCATTCCACCCCCAAACACTCCACCAACACTTAACCTCGCCCCCAGCTCCCCAATCATCGACCCCAGTCTCAACTCCTTCACTTTTGATTTCCAACCCAACTCTTTCCATCCTACCCCTAAAATCGCTCCTCTCGGAACTGTACCCATCCCTTAGCGGCATCTCGACCACAGCCCTGCCATGTGTTCCCTTCTTCAACCACTTGCCAACCATCCCAACAAGCAGTCCCGGATGCTCTGGCGAGTAAAGGGGATCCGCCGCAAGAACCAGGTCATACTTTTCACCCTCGGGCACAATCTCATCTACTCCGTCCCTCCAATCCATTACCGAAACCGAAACCGTAGCTCCAGGCGCAGAATTTGTATTTGCGTTGTACTGTAGATTAGGTACTATATCTGGCAAATCGGTGAGGAGAATCGGAATTTTGAAGATTGCGGATGCGGCTAACCCAACCAAACCTGTGCCAGCACCGAGTTCCAGGGCTTTCGCGGTGGGCGGGAAGGTCGGGAGGCCTAGTAACGGAAGGCGTTTTGATAGGAGGTACGAAGAGGCCCAGGTCTTTAATCCAAGGTTGTCTGCTGTAAGGGTTGGTTCGCGGAGGGATAGGTTGACGGATTTTTGGGAAAGGGGGAGGGGGATTCGGAAAGTTCTTGTTTGTGAAGGCATGGCTATAACACTCGGTTAACTATTATTATTATTATAATAGGGAGAGAGAACGATAAATACCTGTTCGTCCACACCTCTCCGCCAACCGCGTGCTCGCAGCTTCCCAAACTACCTCCTTGACCTCATCGTTCCCGATCCACTCCAACGGACTAGCAATTATGGCAACCAACCACTTGCTCAACCCTGGAGGATCAACAACCCCTTCCGTACCTTTCTCCCACGAAGTCGGCGCGATGGCCAATCTATTCAGTATAGAAAGCAAACTATCAACCGGAGGCCTAGTACTCAATGCCGGAAGATCAAAAACTAACCACCACCCACACATCAGCCCCTGTCACATCGTCACCATAATCACGAAAAGGCGCTATAAACCATCAACAATTGTACCCAACTCACCGTCTAAACTTTGAAAAGGAGTCTCCTCCAGCTCCGGAGGAGGCGTCGGAAGGATAAGCGCAGGGGCCATCGCAAGGCAAAGCTTATACCGTAGCTACCCCAATATAGACGTCAAGTAAACAAGGAGGAAGCAATCAAACTGCTGTATTGAACACCGTAGCATTCATAATTCCTGATGCCAAAGCAGGACTCGTTCGTTCACTTTTTTTATGCTTAGTAATACAAATTAGCGCCTTGGCATGTATCCGCATATATCCGCACATGTGTTTACTTTTTTCAAAATGCCACTCCAGCCAATACTCACCCTATCAAATGATAGGGTCGTAGAATTAAAGAGAAGCCAATCTAAAGTAGCCCTTTACTTTGCTATTCCATTTGCTATCAAGTTTGGTCTGCCAGATAGCAAAATATACGAAAACTCAATGGTATGAGAAGTCTGCTGATGCAAGCACCAGTACTAGTACTCGTACCGTACCCTAGAGTACGATATAAAAAGAAGTCATCACGGGGCAGCCGACGGAATATATTTATTCCGATAGTCCGTGCGCAAAGGAACGCTAGTCCACTCTAGTACTAGAATTTTTCCGAGCATTTTCTCTGAGTCGAAGAAATCAACCGCGATTCAACACCTGGGTTCATTCGAGTCACTTACTAAGCAGACGATTATTCCCCAATTTAGCAGTACCGGTATGCGTCGTGACTTTCAAATTGGGAAAAATGCCAAGATATTGCTTGTTACAGTTAGCCCCACCTCAAGTGCACTCTCGGAACCTGCTCCCAGCTGCTGCCCAAGTTGATATTTTTCTACAAACATGTGGAGTGATGGATTGAACATATCCCTCAAGTGTGGAGGTCATGGTTGTCGGACTATTCTCGATGTGTCGTTGACTTCCGGTGCCAGGAACCATACGCGAGCTTTGCCCATGTTCGGCGAAAAGAAAAAGAAAAAAAAAGAAGAAAGTTCTTGAGGCTCTGCAATAAGCGGAAAATTCCGCCGCACGAGTGATATTTTGTGAAAACTACTTGACCACGATACCCGAGGACGATGAGTCGGGTGTCGTACCACAGAATGCGGGGACGGGCTCTTCTCGGTGAGTTTCTAGACTAGCCTATAATGTTGCATGTTATCGAGGGTAATTTTGTGGGTTAGATTGACCTAATTGGGGTCCTACAAGAGTAGGGCGGGGGGGCAAACAAGGCGGAGGATGTGATAGGATGAATTGGTATGCACAATATGGCAAACTGTGTATGGTAGGATCAGTGTGTATAGTGCTGGTGCGGATTCGGGTCGGATAAGATAGTAGGGGGGTCGGAGTCTGGGGTTGGGTTATGTATGTGTTTATTTGCGCTGCGGGCTAACTGTCTGCCGTGGAAGCTCGGATGATTGGATCAAGTACTATGTCGTTGGAATTGCCTCATCTGGCAGGGCCCGGTGATTCCTTGCTTCTCTCTGCCTCTCGGAAGGCTGAGCGGTTCACCTTTCGCTGTTTTTTGCCCTCCTTCCAGAGTAGGGAATTTTCGAGCACATTGCACACGGTCCAATTATTCGGGTTTCTATGGCATCTAACCAATCCGAATCCACCAAATCACGTCTTCGCCAACCGACCAACCTACCCCCGCGTCCTTCACCCCCCCTTCAAAGGATCCAAACTCTACCATGAGCTTGGAAGCCTCAAGCACTTCCCGCGCGATCTGCGTTGGAAAAAGGGTCATGAAAATCCCCACCCCCAGCATATGCGTACTCACTATGCGGAGAGAATGCTTGAATGATTTGCAAGGCGGCGTAGCTTGGCTGGATGCTAGCGACAAAGGCGCCCGTGTCGAAGAGGGGGATATTGGGCATTGGAGGAAAGGGCAGACAGGTTGGGGTGCCTCCCATCCGAGGCTGCGTGCTATCTATTAGTAGACGTTTTTTATATTTATTTATTGGAAAAGTGGAAGAGTGGGGGAATGTAAGTTTCGTACCATCCGGAAAAGACGAGAACATAAAATGCTCAACACCGACTTCACCCACAACGTCAGCGGTATTCTTACACTGCTGGATCCCCCCCCGCGGAGAGGGTCCCGTAATCCACACTCCATTAGCTACATCACCACCATCCACTTTTCGCCCCGAAGGTGCAAGCAATGGGAGCAATGGAGAACTTGGGATCAAAAACACCGAATAAGACCCCTTCGGCTAGGGTTGAAGGTTCTTTGTCTTGGACCATCTCCACTCTGTGTTCCCCTTTAATTCCCCAGCTCGGGCCTCCCAGAGTCTCAGATGACGCCCAAGAGAGTAAATTCCTGCAAGAGCTGTGGCTGCTCAAGGGCAGAGTTGGCACAGCCACCTTAGCTTTCGGTTGTGGTTGTTAGGAGTGTAGACATTTCAGGCGGAGGGGTTGCGAGCTTGTCAGGAGTTTGAGAATTGTTGCCGTCGCTGTTGCTTGAAGATGCAGGCACAGATATTGGCTGCTGAAGATGATGGTGATAAGGAGAGAATCTGAGGAAAGGATTCGGGGGGTGGCTATGGGGCTTCCTTTGCTATTACGACCACTCCGATACGATATAATACAACCCGTCATTCATGCTCCTGAATAAACCCCGCGACCCAAACACATCCCAACTTCCCCCCCCTCCACCAGCCATAACAACCCGGGAATCATCACCCCCACCTACTGGCTACGGGTAATCCAGCCACCGCGGCCACACGGCTGATCGCCCCATTCGTGCCCCCAAACAGCATAAAAAGTCGGATAGGGCTAAGGGCAGCCGAGCCAACGGGCGGTAAGGAGACTCCCGACTTTTGCCTGAAGATAGATAGAACCACTCCCTAGCCTCGCCTTATCCAACAGTCAAAAACCGGTATAGTGCAACCAATCCATAGTACTGATAGAAAGTGGGGCCCGTGATTAATCACTCCCTGCTCTCTAAAGCTTAACTAAAGGCTTGTTCGGCTGTAATCAGAAGATCAAGTAAAGGTTTTCAAAACCTAGGTTCACTAGCACCCATGATGAGTAGGGAAACGAGTTATGGTTTGAGTGGATCATTGTTGGGGAGAGAGGAGTCTGAGTGAAGATCCTTCAAATAGTTGGCATTGCCGTTACCTAAATTAGTTGTTTTTGCTTGGCTGGTTGGTGGTGCAGAGACCACTACTTGTGACTCTGAAGGAAGGAATGAATGGTTTGCTCAAATTTCACTGGAGGTGAAGTTTCAAGCCTCGGTTTTGGGACAATTTTCACAAGTTTCGAGCTTCTAAATAACAATGGTTTGGTGTGTTGCCGAACACCTATGCGTTTTGGGGACCTGCGTGAGCACCGGAGGGAAATGAGAGGCCTTTGAGTAGGCTAAGGGCCTGTTCGGGAGCGGGAAAACCCAGGGTTTGAGGGTGAGAACCGTGGTTTGGAGAGATCATGTGGTTTTAGAAATAGTTGGGATGTATCAAGGCTCCCAGGTCATCTCAAAAGAGATTGAGCGGTCACACGAATTGAAAAGAGAAAGACAGAAGATAAACTAATCAAGTTGGGCAAGAACCCTCTAAAACACCGTATCCTATGTATCAATCCATCATATCAATTAGTCGTCAGTCTTTTCAAACGAAGGGTATCCACTGGCTTACCCACACCATGAGCCTACTTCGTTGGGGCCGGTGGGTAATAATAGTCGAACCCACCCTTTAGGATGAATCCGACAAGACTAGTGATAATACCGTAGAGCACACGGTCAATCTTGGCATCGGTGCTCTCGAATTTGTTATCGATACGGTCGAATCTCTTCTCCATCCTACCGTAAGAACTCGAATAATTGGACCCGAGGCTAGGGCGTTGGAGTTGCCTTTGCTAGTAAGGTCTAGCTTTTTCTTCTTTTTGTTTTGTCTTAAGCTCAGTCCGAGGGGGTCAGTTTCACTGTGCGCTCGCCCCGCTATCCAAGAGAGGTAATTTCGGACGTCTTAGCCTCGAGTCCAATTATTCGAGTTCTTACGGTATTGCTAAATTCTTCCTGTCCTGACGCAAAGTGGTCAAGCTTTAGTTTCACATTTGAAACGTCCTAAAAAACATTAGCACGATTATCCTGTATCCGAATGGTAGCTCCCGAGCGGGCCCTGAGAAAACTCTTTCCAGGTGACGAACAAAGTAGACTTCGGGTCTGCATCCCACTGTGGCTATTGTGGCAATGACCATCATCGTGGTGACCGCCGTCGTGATGGCCTTCACTTTCGGTGTTGCGTCCCTGAGCCATCCAGTCGGCGTGCAGTCCGTATGCTATTGAAACTTCGAGCTCACAGGAAAAGCACTGATCGGCCTGCATGGGTGGTAGTGGTGAACGTTCATAGGCTTGAGCTTGAACGCTTGCTTGTTGATCAGCCTGAACATGATGCTTGGCTACTTTTTATCTGTGAATTTGGCAAAAGTCAATTTTCAATGCTCTAGCCAGTGAGAGAGATAATGTGATATTAAATAGACTCACCTTGTCGTGCAATATTTGTCCTGCTCTCGCCTCGGTGTTGTTGCTGCTTCTCGGATAGTAAGGCACGTAAAAAGAAGAGGGGATACCCCCCTACTGTACTTATAGACAAACAGAAGAGCCACTGTAGCCAAGCCTCATGCTTCCTGAATAAACAATCTCTGGTCACGTGATCTCGCTTATTGCACAATTAACAATCACAACGTTTAAAAGAGACCATAATATTAAATACTGAATGTTTGGATTGTCCCTAAAACCTAAGAAACGCACTTGGGGTAGCAATCACCGTATCATACTCAGGTCGCCAAATTGAAGCCGCTCCCATTTTTGTGGTGACGCCCCAGAGAAGACACAATTTCAATCCGGCGACATGAATTGCCCGCTCAAGAAAGCCATGATTTTCTTGAGTCCCCACCAAATGTTCGGCTCACGGAAGCTTTCTTGGCAAAGGCGCGCGAGTATCGTACCGTGGTATCGAGTTTCTAGCTGTGCTGTGGCATGCGCTAGTCTAAAGGTTTACTAGTAGTGGCTTCAGGTCACGCTTATTTTTTTAGCAAGTAAATTTACCGGCAGACTATCATACTAGTAAACGAGCCGACCTGGTGTCACGTGATTTATCATTCCAAATCCGAGCTCCGATAAGATGGGATAGGGGAATCATTGACCCTGGGTTTTGTTGGATCTTGTGGAGCCGTGCGAGATTCCGGTGGGTATGGCGCTGAATAGTTTGTGCTCACCATCTGTGCAGGGTAGGCAAGGTTGGAGTGGGTGATTTGGGTGGAGGTTCCCTTTTCGCTGTCCTTTCTCTTTTTTTGCCCCTTTCTCTTCTCTTAGTTCGTGCGGTGGAGGTGGTGAGGGGGATCACTCTGCCGTGCTGTATAACCATTTCATCTCCGGTGGGTGCTTGTTTCAATGGTAGTGTGATGTCTAAGCTATGGCACCTCTATCCTACCGGCAGTCTTCTCTCTCCAGCCCCTTCAAGGTTGATGGATGTTCATTTCCTATCTCCTCCTGCAAAACATGTATCTCGAGCATCCTTAACTCAGGAAACCTACCACGATAGTATTCACAAAAGAGAGATAACGCAAACCCAACATCGGAATTACTAAAAAGGGAAAAGAATCAGAGAATAGTAAACAAACGCTTGGCAATGAAACATATGCCTAAACTCAAAGCATACACAGAGTATCTACTTTGCCGGGCTGGCAAGAGCAAGAGCACTCCCACCCCCCACTCGTACATACCTCCCCGGGTGCAGACATCCCACCAGCATTCCCTTTCGCAAACATAGACCTAGTAGAAGTCTTTTTATAGTTCAAGCTTGCGGGGCCCACGATTAGATCTGCGTTAGCGTCGAGTCGAGACTGAGGCGTTCGACCACGCCCACTAGCGTCCTAACGCCCTACGAGGTGAGGCTCGGTAGTCCAGAGTATGGGTCCAGAGTGATGTATCCACCTCTTCTAGCGAAGTAGCTATATTCTACTCGTGGGGCCATTGTTAATAATAAAAAGATAAACGTGTGTTGAAACGTGAGAAGGGGGGGGTGATCACATCTAGGAGAAACGACTACCGTGACTAGGAGCTCATGCCTGATTGATGTGCCCGCCATCTCCACTCTCTCAAGTACGCCTTCGTTGGACATTTCTGCTGGCAGGGCCAGGCTTGAGGCGAGCCTAGTTGCTGGTGGTGAAGGGTATGGATTTTTGTCGTACGGTTGCGCCAGAGAAAGCTTCTGGTCGGACGGCTGGTACTAGAGTTATGCATGACGGTGCTGGAGTCATGCCCTGCGAAGGAAGCTGCTATACGGCATGATCAGCACTCATACCCCCCTCTGGTTCTCTTTCTCCTCTTGTGCGGGGGGGTCCCGAATGCCGCACACAACATAAGGGAATCATCCCCCGGAAACAATACTCATTAGTACTGGTTTCTCCGACCCGGCAATTCTATCTTCTGCTACTCCTACACCTCTATTTTAATCGACTTTGAAGGCGCTTGCAGGTCCGGAGTTGATCGCCCGATGGCAGATTCCCGTACGATTTTCCCCTGGAACACGCTGTTCTTCTTGACATCGATAGGGTCGCATACGGTGCTGTGGTAGGCCTCTACCCCCACTGAGGATGAGCATCTGTCTGTTGTCCACAGTATGCAAGTATGCCCTGTTCCAGGGCGGAAAGTTCGCTGTCATTGTAGACAAACCACCGGGGCAGCAGAGGAAGCAGGGCGAAGAGGTCTCCCATGAAGAATTCGTTGCCCGTGCCAAACGGACGAGATCCCAACCTATTACCATACTGAAAGCTTGTGCTGTGCCCATGTCATTGTTGTACGCGGAGGCGGCACAAGCTCCCATACGCTCCCGGGGGGGGGGTTTCGTTGCCAGCTGTCTTCTGACTTTGCTATTTCTTAATCCCTATATCAGAGATCCAGGCTTCCTCTTTTACGCACCTATTCATTCATTATAACCTATCAACATCTGACATAAATCTCCGGCCCGGTGTTCTGAGTCAAACCATTGCTGAAGAATTTGCCACCCAGTCAACCAGCATTTCCTCATCAGCATCTGGGCCCTTCTAAAAAATTAATTCAGACTAGCCCCACCCTGTAGTAACTTGATAAAACTGAAATGAAAAGAAGAAAAGAAGAGAGGGGGGGGGAGTAGGCAAAAAAAAAGGAAGTATTCAAGACAAGTCCTATCACCTTCCTCATCTGTTCAGCCAATCATGGCCGAGCTCCCATCTTAACCATCAGATCAGGAGTCCAAGCGACTACAGTTCCAATACCGGCAGTCTTCCTTCCCCTTGCCATTCCCTCAAAGGTTTCATCAAACTCGTCATCCCTCACTCCCACGCCAACAGCACGCTGCTTGGACGGACAATACCGAGCACTCCCGATCTTAATAAAAACAATCTAGAACATCCTTGCATCGCCGATGTAAAAGTCCTTATCACTACGGGTAGTATCTAATACCCCCACGCTCATGCCACGAGAGAGGATCGCAGGGTCTCTCGCTGCCAGTTCGCCGGTAGACGCGTTGTGTGGATCGATGCTTGCGGCGGATGCCGCATGATAGGAGGTCCAGGCTCGCTTTTTTGTAGGAAGGCCATCGTGGAGGTGGAGTTTGTTTTAGGATGTTTGGTATTAGACTAGAACCCGCCCCGGGATAATGCTAGGTCGTTACAGCCGCGTTCCGTGTCGACCCCGTACAAGTATTTCACTGGCTTCTGGGGTATTCATGGTTGTTTGGCCCTCCACCTTGACAAAAGCAAAGTTCACGAAAACTCACTCTGATGATACAACTGTCGACAAAGCCCCCTAGTCGGATATTCGATATTCCCAGGCTTCTCCAAACGTCCCACTCAACAACCCTCTCAATGCTATCAACCCTGATACCCGTGTTTCAAAAATCTTCTATCGCCATAATATTAGGATCGAGGGGGAAAAAAATGAGAAATGAAAAGTGATAAACCTCTAGATTACCCAACGAAAGTGAGGCAAGGAATCACCGAAGGGAAAAAAGAAAAAAAAAGAAGGGTGAAAACCAGAGGACGAATAGAGAGGAAGGGGAGTGGGAGGAGGCCTAGCAGAATCATTTGCGAGTCTATAGGAATGCGATACATAGCTTAGTGCATAAAATCCTACTTTGTCATCGACCGCGGTCTCTCCCCGGGGTCGAGACCCTGCACTGCCTGAGCGAGAATGGTTCCCGCCAAGCCAAAATTTCGGTGAGAGAGAAAGGGCAGCAAATATAATAGGCATCACTAGAAACCTACACTAGTACGGTACACTTTAGATTACAATGGAGAGTATCTTACCGGTAGCAGGCAAGAAGTATCCAAAAACAGGGATCACCGATTTGTATGGCGCGCTCAAATACGCACGGAATTTCCGCCCTGCACTGCTAGCACAACATTCTGCGGGTGCTCTTTGACAAGTATCTCGAGTATCCAGCATGAAGCACTAGAATACTTTGAGCTCCCCACAATGTCTTCAGGGTACCGATGCCGCACCAGATCGACAGGGGGGAGGAGTAATAGACTAATAGTTAAATTCCCCGGTAGGGTAATTATAAAAAATTACTCGTTTATCAATCCCTGCTTGTCACTCGCCCGGTTTCGTCGCCCAGACCTTACCCACGCTGTAAATTGGTAAGAAACCGTTTAGCGCTAGCACGTTCAAATAAGATTTTTACCCTAGTTTTGTCTCGAAGTCGCGGTCGACGCCATAGGCTGGTTCTCTTTGGCCAAGACTATAAGGCTTTCGGAACTCTAATTTTGACGCAATCGCTTCTTATTTCAACGTAAAAGTGTCGGCTGGTTCTCACGAACGTCAGAAAATTATGAATACGACTAAAACCGCAGGCGGAAAATAAGTCATGATTCCGAGTCTGAATTCAGTTATGCTACGGGCACTCAGATGAGCACAGATGATCTATGGTGCCACACAAATTTTTAATCCCCATGTTCGTGCGCAGTACTCGTGCTTCCTGCCTACTACTTGTACCATCACCACGGTGGGATCCAACAATGAACAGCAGCAGCCACAGGGATTTTAGAGAAAAAGCTCTGTGTGGAGCGGCCCGAAATCACCCCCCCCCCCCCCCCAATCCTATGGACCCTGCCTTTCAATAAAGCCGATATTGGCCGAGATCCCGTAAAGGGGGGGGATATTTTGGAAAAAAAAAGTGAACGTAACACACAGACAAATTCACACAAAAGTGCAATCATACTCCTCTTGTGTGCATTGTATTACTAAGCGCAAAAAAAAAGAAGCAAAAAGTGCAAAGGGTGCAGTTTTTGCTGCCGGGCGAAATTTTCTCCTGAATAAGGGACGAAAAACACTAAAAACCTACTCTCGTTGTCCGAGACAGATAAAAGAAAGGGGAAAAAACACACCCAGGTAACTCCAACACTCAATTCTAGCACATGAAGGTTATTCGAGTTCTCACGGCATTCGTACCGGCACTGGTGCGTTGTCAGCGGTCCGGAGAGAGATGCATCTAGTGTTGTTACTGCAGCACGGATCGGGTCCCTTGCAACAGTAAAGCTGTGCCGTGAGGTTGCGGTCATCCAGTTACTATGAATAGGGTCAAGACAAGTACTACAGTTGGAGGTTGAGCTATAATACCGCAAAATCTCTTGAAATCCACTATCAGATCGTAAGATGGGTTTGATTTGACAAGTTAACACTGTCTAATTGCGAATACCGGTTGATGAGATCTAGCATGCCCTGAGGGCTGAACTTATACTGTGCCAGGGGAGCGCCAATCCCTAGCAGGAGTTCTTGTCTTTGGAAGGATCCGGTGATTATAGGGCTGATGGGGATAGTGGGTTTCGAGGTTTTACGGTACTGCTATTCGGTTCAACAGAGATATGGATCGAGCGACTGAATCCGTAGATAACTTCCTTCCGAGCGCCCGTCTGTCAGAAAAGGGAGATGGGAATAATGTAATAAGAACATAAACTTAATGCTACAGACTTAGCGGATACTGCACGCCACCCTGCCATCAAGGCAATGGATGAGAGCTATCTGTCCCAGAAATCGCCGCCTCGTGCTCGAGGAAGGCATAATAGTGAAGAAATAAATTGCAGGGGAAATTTCGGGCGCTGCCTATTGTCTTTCGCTGGTCCCCGCTGAGCTTTCAATTTTCCACTGTATGATACCATAGTCTGTTTTTCGGTACTGTATGCCCTCAGATAAGTTGCTTGGTAGACACATGGTGGAAGGGGCCACTATCATCTATCGTGGCACAAACTTTACCGGGAGTTCTTTTGTTTCCAGAGCTGTCATCATTAGGCCTCGCTCGATACTTATATTCCGTGGAGCATCTGGTTTTTCTGACGATGGACCCCTCGGGCGCGCACCGATCCTGCGCATTCGCGGACCATCCTGTGGTCATCACATCTCTCATGCTCTAAAACATGGGGATCGGTGTGCGGTGAGTCTAGTGGAAATATACTAGCATGAGCTATTAGGGTGGGAATGGTTGATGGGTATCATAAATATAAATTCAAGTTTGCTACAGCCCTTGAAGAGTCGCGCTGAGCCCCCGCTCGTTCCTGAGCTCCATAAATTATATTGAATGTCTGCTAGTGTACGGAACCTACCGAAAACATGGGTTCCAATCCACCGAGCTCAGCATCACATAGCACAGTTCCATCTCCGCGCACACCCAGGATTGTAGCCCAAAGACCTTGAATGCCATAGTCTTCCTGTGCAATATTCTGCGCACAATAAGTCTTCTCTCTATCTTGCTTGGTGTGGCACGGTGGCAGCTATTTCTCTCACCCAGAATACATACCTGGCCAGTTTCTTCCAAGACGAACTACCCAGTCTCGGAGCTTTGCGCGAAACCAACGCCGGAGGCTAGGACACCCTTCATGCTGGAATTCCACTTTTCTCCAGAACACCTGACACTTTCGACAAGAACGCCTGGGTGCAAATCCAATGAAAAACCACGCGCGATTTCATCGGCGTCCATATCTGATAGGACTCGTACCCACCTTTCGGCTAGCGCCCGGTGGTGGTGGTGAAATGTGATCGACCTGTGAATGCTGCCTTCCGGGACAGCAAACTAGGGGAGAGGATGATGAAGAGAATTTTCGCGCAAAGTGCTGGTAGGCAAAGGTTGGGGAGGAGCAGCAGCAAGCCCAAATCGTCAACCACACTGCCGCCATGCACGGGTGCGTTTGCCTCTTCCTTACATCCGAGGGCTGGCTTGGCGGCACCAACCACAGCACTTTGGATCCCCGCGTCGGCTATAGCCACTGGTTGGGGCTCGGCAGCCTCGCCGGTTGCACCGGCCACAAAAAGAGACTTGCCTTTCTCAATTTTCACTTTCCAGATGGCCCGTGACCTGAGAAACCCACCTGATGCACTTTTCCCACTTTTAAGTCCGCCAAGAGCCGAGGATACCCACCCCTATTATGGAAGCTTATCAGCCCGTAAAATCTATGGATCCAAAGTCTTATGGCTACATCCAATTAACCCTGGAACGTATCCTACGGCGAGTCGAAACACACGGTGACACGAGACAAACATAAGTTATAGACTAGAGTGGTATTCGGAAAACCGGTTTATGCTCTCTACTAGTGTATCGGTAACCGGTTGTTTTGTGTCACCGTGTGTTTCGACTCGCCGTGGAGTACGTGATATCTGGGTCAGCGAGAAGGTGGCTGTTGATGCCTTCGAAGAACAATAAATCATCGTTCGCAAGGCAACCATCCTTCCGCGCAAGAAACTCGGTCCATCCACGATCTTCTAAGCCTGCAAATGTTGTGTTCTCTCTCGGAGGCTATATGCCAGTACCAGGCCCTCAAGTCTACCACTTCAATGTCTACGCCCTTCACCTTTAGCCACAGCGTAGTCCGGGCGCCGGCGAATTCGAGTAGTACCAAGTGAGTAAATGCAAGTTGCAAGTGTCGATGCATAACGACATGTCTGGGACAACACAGAGAATGCCATCAAGAATTTCCCCGGGCTATCACCAAACGCATTGAAGGCAACCAAGGTCAGAGTTTCCGCCAACTTTTCAACCTTTCGACGAAGCGAGATACGTGGTGGATTCTCAATGATTAAAGGTGTGACATCGTCATCCATTGTTGGATAGTGGGGTGTCTGTATGTCCTACGGAACTCATGAGCTTTCATGGAAACGTGGAGGAGTGAAAGAGGAAAGTAGAGCAGAGACGAAAAAAAGAGGTAGGAAAAAGTAAAAAACAATATCCCTAAGGAGGATATGGGTCTAGCCACCTTTGCCCTGCCTAGAGAGCTCTCAAATTGCTTTCCCTCGGAGCTTTCGCTCGCTCCCGTGCTCTTGTTCTCAGAATTTTGATGCACTTTGAGCGGTTTGAACCGTCGAATAGGGAGGGTTGTGTTTACCCTTTTGTTTACTGCGGTTTGCACCAACGCTGGGGGAAAATTTTTCAACCCATACCAAGTTTGGTGCTGTTCTTAGCAAAATGTCGGTTTTCTGATATTGTTGCAACATACGTAATCCGCCACAAAATAAGAACAGTTCAATCTGCGATCGTCGTAGCAAAACCTCCCTAATTGTGCAGGACAACGTGCGTTGCACTCGCTCTTCAGCCCCAGTCAACCTTGTGGACAGCCCTGGGAAAGTTCGCGTGTCGCTATCGATTCTGGTATCGATAACCACATTGTCACAACCGGACCCACCTGTGGTTGAAGCTGGGGCGGGGCGGGGTTGCCAGGTGAAATTCTGGTGCCCCCGATAAATTGGCGATGATCTTGGGCCGCTTCACAGCAAATGCTATAGGTTTATACCTCACCCTTGATTTGCACCTAGCAATAAACCTTGCTTGATACTGCCCGCGGAGGAGCGAAGAGGGGCAGTGTCCGTCTGTTGCGCCTGTACTACACCCCTGCCCAGATCACAGGCGAGTCTAACGATAATCTCTGGATCAAGTGTAGGAATCTCGCCCCTGTTTCCAGGGGGCAAGAACGGTAGTATTGACAATTCTTGCGGTTGTGGTGGTGTTGCTGATGCCGCCCTACTAAACGGTACCGGTACTTGTATTGTTGTCTGGTGACCTACATTGCCTGCGGGTGTGTTGTGGCCAGACTGGTGTGCCTCCAGGGTTAATGAAGTAGGCGAACAGCTCAGCGAAGCATCCAACGCGACCTTCACATTATGGGTTAGCCCTTTCCGAACTAACCCGTGCTAGAAATAAGGAAAAAGAAAAGCTATTAGGGGGCGGGTTTGAAGTACTGTTCTGTCGCTTTGATTGTGAACGATGACCTTAGTTTTTTTAGTCTTGATGATATCAGAGGAGGAGAGCGAAGAGTTGGTGGTGATGGTGTTTTCTTCTGCCGGTTTCCTCTTACGGAGTGTAACAGGAGACAGCTCGAGCTGGGGTGGGGGTCCACCAGATATATCATTGCGCTGGGCTGTTGGCGCCAATCGGGTTGATAGTCTCTGCGAACCAAGTTCTCTAAGATAAAAGGGAAGGAAAAGGGGGGGAAGGCAGATAGAGAGAAGAAAAAGAAAAAGAGAAGGGACTGTCGAACCGATATTAAATCCCTTTTGCGGCCGCCAACCCCAAGGCCGAGCTCTCGACACTTTTCCTATTTAATTCCAAAGTTTTTAATTAGTATTCGTTCTCCCGTCATGTTCCCCATCATTTTGTTTGTGTGGGTAGGATAACGAAAGCAAAATAAAAACCTTGAGTTTGATTACTGTGAGACTCGAAAGGGTCGTAAAAGATTCCATTTCGATGTGTGGTAGGAGGCTGACGGTGTTAATTATACCCATCAAGAGGACCAGCCTCACTCAGGTGACCTCGAAAATCATGTCATGGGGACAGGAAAAAAACCTGCCACGTGTGTGAAACCCTTCAGGGGAAAGATTAAGGTAGACAATAACGGGGGTGTGGAGTGATGGAGTGTGGAGATGAAGGGTGGGTGGGCACGATAATCGTGATGGTGGTGGAGATGGAAATGGCAGTGATGGAGGCTTTTGGGTGCTGTAATGATGCATGCACGGCAGAGGAAAAGAATGTACGTCAAAGGTTTAGGTTCTCTTTACGAAAATCCCTTGGGAGGAATACCAGCAAGGTCATTTTACCCAAGTGTCACAGGTGCGTCAGCATCTTTCTAGCACTATTGCCGGTACACGATAATCCAACCATCAAACCCCTTCCACTGCCATTTTCTCTTCTCGAGTACCATACCATAGCAGGGTGGCTTCCCTCAGGAACGCTGTCAATGGTGCATGGTGCATGATGCATAGCACGACTTGCATCGGTTCTTTGGCGTGCGAATACTCGAGCGCTCATAGTACCGTACACTTCTACTCGTAGCACAGCGGCAAGATATCATTACCGGATGCATGCATGTTCCGTCAATGGGTGGCATGCCCTCACATCTCTTTTCATATTTTGAAGGGACAAAACGAAAGCCGAGCTCAAAACCGGAAAAGTGGCTGCACCGTGCATTTCTTATTCATCTAACTTTATTGAACACAATCCAATGAAATCCCGAGTTTGGGCTGACTGACTGACCGAAGACAAAAGAAAATAAGAAGTGAGAGCAGAGGAAACCTTTTGTCGTTATCTACGAGGACGGTAATCGACCTGCAGAGAAGGCCTCTATCGAATAAGATTTTCCCTAACCCCCCCATCCGGCCATCGGATGATTCCAAGGCCACCTGATCTGCCTGTAATGATACTCGAGTACGCTACCGGTACGAGATGGGGGGAGGTGGAATATCCCCCCCCCCTTTTTTCTTTTTCGTGTACTCATCATTCTGCATCGACCTGACCCGAGCCTGATGTTGTCATTCCTTCGGGTACGGGCTATTAGAGCTTCAGAGTCAGTCGGATGGAAACGCAGGGATAAAGGCGACCGCGATGGTGGAAACGTACCTGATTGAGCCGATTCATGGAGCATGGGCGAATACCTTCCCTAGCAACCATTCCAACCCTGTTGTAAAAGGACCTATCGTATCGACTTCCGTCAGTACAGAGCAGGGCCGTGCTTGAGGAGGACTCTAGAATGCGTTGCCTATGAAGGCAGGCAGGCAAACAGGAGATCAAGGGTGGTTGCACTTACGGAGGTCTCACATCTGGCAAATCAACAGGTTCGCAACCTCATTGAACGCCCTCGGGGGAGAGCGTCAGACCATTCTCTCTTCCTTCCCCTCAGACGCAATACCGGTACCGGCTTCATCCGGTGAAACTAAGACACTGTCGCATTAGGGTCCGCAAAATGTAGGATGCACAATACCGCTAGGATGGTCGAATGAGAAGAGGATAGTAATCCCATAGGCCCACAACTTGGGTAAGAGTGAAAAAAAGGACAAAAAAGAAAGACAAAAAAAAGCATACCTGGTGGACCGTTTTTCCTGACCTGCTGGAGCGCTTGCCCTTCCTTGTCGTTCATTCTAGGAAGGATTGGGCCGCCATCCTTAGGCGATTCGCTCAGGTACCGGCCCAGGGGGTAACCACAGATGGGAGACTCGTTGGAGAGGGTGCCTGTCCCTGCTGTCCCTGTGCTTCCACTCATGCTTCTGTTTATGTATCTGCTCATGATTCTGCTTCTGCTTCTGCGTCTGCGTCTGCTTTTGCTCATCCTTCTGGAAGGTGTGCTCGTGCTGGTATTTCTGCTCTTACTCTCACAGGGACCACTACCGTTACCGACACTAATGCTCGTGGTACCCGAATGTGGGCAACCCGCGAATCGTCTATCAAAAACACTTATCACATTCACAATCCTTCGCATTCTCTTCGCGGGGCGTTCTTCGAACAAGGATTCTTCGGATAAATGTCTTTTGAGCTGGTACGAAATACTTCGGGAATCTGTTTTCCTTGCTCGCACTTCTGACTCGCTATCTGGTTCGTAACCCTCATCATCGGATTCCAATAGAGATCTTTTTTTCCCTTGTTGGATGAGTATAGGATTAGAACTCGTTGGCGTGGGGGTATGTTGTCCTCCGGTTGCTCTCTCTATCCCCTGCTTGAACGTAGTGAAGTCCACTATATTTTCGTTGCCAGCGGCAGAATTGGCCGAGGTGGGGCTATTTGTACCCATAATGACTGTAGATATATTGTAATAAGATAAGAAAGTGATTTGAAAACGAGAAGTGTGGCGTGTGTGGGGTAAGCTGGATTTGAGAGAATTGGAATTGGGATTGGGATTGGGATTGGAATGGACCAGGAGTTGTGGTGGCAATGCTTCTGTTTTGGTCTCTTGAGCTCTCGATTTCGATGTCCGGGGTTTCTCCGATAGTAGATGATTTATGTGGAGGGCAGATGAGATAGATATATGATCATTGTCAATAATATTGTTTTAAATAGAGCCAGTAGAGATGGGACTTTAACGTGTGTCTCCTAGTCGCAATACCATACACCCACCCCTTCTATCTCTCCAACGCATCGTGCAGAACTGGAGGCTCACCTACGTGTCTAGAGTTTGGGGCCCGGGGCCTTGGTTGGCCGGTTGCTCAATGCCACAAACTTATTTGCTCCGGTTCCTGCATCTACACCATCACTCTCTGCTTTGGCCTCAGAGCTGAACCGGGGTCGTGGGTCTTGGTGCAGCAAAAGGGTCCCACTTCACTTCTGTAAGCACCTTGTAGGGGGAATTTTGTCTTCTACACCGGGGATGCTAGTGCAAGTGCGGTTGCTTCAGCCTCAATAAGGGGCGGTGGTATACTGATACCGGCACAGAGATCTAGTTTGTGGTCGATGTACCTCTCGCCGTTACTTGTACACTATCTAACAAGGCCTCAGGTGAACATTTCACCTCTTGTTTTGCATGTAACGCACACCGTTGGTGGTTTAACGAGGTTTTTTTTTTCACCTTTCGTCATAGTTCTTCTAGACGGCGGTGGAAGGCAAACTATGGCGTCGAGAGTGCAAGTGAAGAGGTTGAAATTATCCAAGTATACTTTTGGTTTGCCAATGATCGAGTTGGCAGTAACATCGGAGGCATAATATTTTGTGCACGCTTCTTTAGAGAAATTAGTTCTAGGCGAGGCCATCCTATATAGCGAAAGTGTATTTTGTGCCTTCTATTATACTTCAATAAACCTAGGGGCCTTTTCTGCAGGAACTGGTGGCAGCATCAACTGGATGTCCGTACCGGTTCGCTACAAAACAATGGGTGGCATCTGCTCATGAAACACCATAAATGAGCGGGACAGGCTTCACATACTTGGGCCAGGTCCCCTTTGCCCAAGGTCAATGAGGTTTTGTGGGGTTTCCAGAATAGGGACCCGGCCTTGTTGATGAGTCCAGAGCCTTTGTGAGGCACGTTAATTTTTTGACCTAATATTGTAGTGCCTTCATAGGACCCGGTTGTTGCTTATGTCATTGCCTTAGAGACCCACATCAATACCGCTTCGCGCAACGACACAGGTCAGTAGTGAATTGGTGAGACTTAATGACGAACAATCTTTAGTATGTTGCCCTAGTATTTCAAGGAGAAACCCCTTTTTGCAAATAGGCGATTGGATTGAATAGACGATTGGATTGTTGAGAGGGGCTGTGCGATAACTGAGAGTAGTTGCCTACGGTATTCCATTCCAGGGTTCCGCGGGCGTGATCATTTCGCGGGTCAAAATTTGAAATTCGAAACCCCCCTCTAGCACTGAACTGCTGTGCGGGGTGACGCTATGTCAATTGAACTTACCGCTTCTCGAGAGTGCCAACAAAGTCACTCTTCGCTCGGTGCTGGGGTCTGGAAGACTCTCCTGCCAGTCAGCCCCCAATGTCAGAGACACATTTTCCCCCCTTTAGCAAGTTTTTCTATGGACTCCGCAGCAGTTTTTGCGGCACGGCGTAGACAGCAGCGTGTTTCACACCCCATTTACGAGTTCGTAATAGGTATACTAGACACATTTATTGTTCCTAATTGTCACTCGTATGCACTCCTTTGTTGGTCTGGTGCTAATTTCAACAATGCTATTCTAAGTTAAGTGGGGCAAGAGAATAATTTCTTTGTGTGAGAGGTAATACAATGACGTTGTCCGCGCGCTTCCAGACTCGCACCTGGTTGCCTGGCAGCTGCCGTTCAAACTGGGACCCCATGCAAACCCTCAATTCCCGAATACTGGTGAGACAATCGAGAGAGTGCAGCGATCCGGGGGAGCAAAGCTTTTGGGAAAACGGGCGAAGCCTGCATTCTTGGTGCCTGACGCAATGGGTGTCGATAGTCAGATAATTGAGGCCAGTCAATTCCGTATCTGCTCACTTGGTGGCTTTCGGGAAGCGGAGTGCCGTGATGGACTGCTCAAGCACAGTGGGCAAGAGCTCCAAGGCACGATCGTGCAATACTCTAGTACGCGAGCACTTCGCACTTGCGTAAGTATTGGCTCAGTTTCACGCCTGTCGGTTGCTTCCTTTGGTTGAATCTATTCCATCAGATATCCGCTTGGGTGTTTTGTGCCACATGATAACCGGAAAAATAGAATCTTGCAGATTGGAGTTCAGGCACAGGGATTAGGTGGGTGGAGATTGCCAATCGTCTGTGGGTGGTCCACTGCTACACCCAACCACCGGTTTTCAACCTGACTGTCACCTCTACTCGAGTAGTGCTCGAGTATTCTACGTCACTGGGTGGATTAGCTTTAAAATCTGTCCAATATGTCGGCAATTGTTTTCCTTTTTTTTCTTTCTTTTTTCCTTCTAGCGGGGCGATGGAGCCATTTCCTCGATTTCTGCCATGAGTATGGTATGCAGGCTAAAAATAATATTCTGAGAAATTGGGACATCGTACTCCCACTTCCACTCGAGTATGGGGAGGAGTAGATACTCATCGAAAATTGAGCTATCTATTCGAGTACTCGCAATGTCGAAGCGTTTTTAAAAAAGACTGATATTGCATACCGCCCAAATCGAAGAAAAGAGGACAAATTTTTGGTGGTATGCAATAGCAGTCTTCTTTGAAAACGCCCCGACATTGCGAGTACGGTGTTCGTGCCTGCCTAGCTGCCTTTTTGCATGTATCGTGTGCTATTGGGGGTACCGTGAGAACTGAGAATTCTAGTTTTTACGGTACCAGTATTGTAACAGTGACCCGATAGTATTAGGTTTTCTATATGTATTATTTCCGCATCAGTTGCACTTGGATCAAAATTCGGGCCTGAGGGGGCCAAAGCGCTGCGCGTGTTTCTCCTATGCAGGATTAACCTCGTTTTTTCTAGGCACCTTGCTGGGGTAACTTCTTGCCCTCGGGATGCTGCACCATAATCACTCTACTCCTACTTGAACGACGCTTGTGGTAACACCGAGATCTGAACAAAAGAAGCCGAATTTTGGCGGTATGCAACAGCATAGGCGTCTTTCGATTACCAGTAGTAGTGGCACATTTGGCTCCGATTCTGAACGCAGCGGGTGGGGATGTATCATATTTGGTAGTAGTTGTCTCGGAGGAAATTCTCACGCTTTACTGATGCCCCTTTGGATGTCTAATCCTCTAACCCATGGTACACAACGATACAAGCACACCGGTACATCCTTGATAGTGATGATCTGGCGATTGGAGCCTTGTAGTGCCGATCCCGGGCGGCATTGTTGAATGACAATACCATTGTCTTTGTATGGCTCCGCAAGTGTGTGGGGGATAAGCTGAAGCACAGTAAAATTGGGCAGACGTCGGGGCCCTGGCCGGTCTTTTAGGGGGCTCATTAGTCAGGCGTTTTTTACTAGTATCACTCCTGCGACGGCCAGGAACTCTTGCTCCCCACCATAACCCTTTCCTTTCCATGGAGTTACAACACAACACCACCGAGCACCGGTGTTGCGCTTCACTCACACTACCCACCTGAAAAGGGAGCTCTGGAAATGAGATCATCACGCCATGCGGAGTAACAAGCACGGGGAAGTGTCAAGATCTCTCTCGGATTACAGCTTCCCTCTGTTGTAGCGGATTCGAGCCCATGGATACCCAACTGCCGCACATGCAGGGCTCGAAATGAGGATGGACAAACAAAGCCTAAGAGTTTCTGCCGTGGCTGACAGTCCCGGCTCGGTCAGTGTCCAGACGCCCGCCCCTGAGTTAAGGTAGTTGTTTGAATTCTAATAGTTGCCAGCAGTTCGAGATCATCACTCTCTGCCACATTTCTGCTCACGGGAACCTATATGGGGGGCAATGATGCAGCTGTTGGATGCCGTGTCGAGGGACCTATGGAACTCTCAACACGTCTGACCACAACTTGCCCTTGCGAACTAATGTGAGCGTCTCCGGGGCTAGGCTTTAAGCAGACGAGGCTGTAAGGCTAACCAGCCCCGCTCTAGGAATGGAGATTGAACAGGCTTCCTTCGGGGAGGCGTCTCACTTTCTGGGTGATATTGTGGTGCCTCAGATATGTTCAGGTCCAATGGTGTGTCTACGTCTGGCCAGGCAATATCCTTCTACCCCTCTCGCCGGCTGACAGATAAAAAAACAGTGTTTTCATCGAAGTTTTTCTTGACGACATGCTTTTTTACTTGCCTGTGAAGCATCCCCAGACATCTATCATGGCTAGCACGAAACAATCTCAAAACAGTATGTGGCCGTCTGTCTACCCCTTAGATCGAGGCACAAAGTCGAGGGTCCTTTCTCCTTGATGTGACCGTCTCTGGAAACGCCTTGACACCACGTATTCACAATCCGGTTTCTAAACCTACCGATTTTTATATAAGGCATGAAGCAGGGCTGTGCTGTGCTTTTCTTGAGAGCTATTAACACTACAATCTTACTATAGGCTTATGTGTATGTGCCAAAACCCTGGACTATTGGGAACCTTTAATTGAGAGTTGCCGCTTGATGAAGACAGAGGTGATAGTATATTCCCCTAAAAAGATCCCATAGTGCCATGGGCCAACCCCTTCAAAAGATAATTGTCAATCTATCAGGAGCGAGGTTAGAGCGCTGCACTGCCCCCCTCTTTGTTTCGTTGAGGAATAGAGCAAGATCACAGCAGTCACAGCCCATCCCGCATAAGACTGATGTGCCTGGCAAAAGACAGCACGTATCTACATCATGATACTCTCATAGCAGGATTCTAAAGGGCCAATATTCCGAGTTGCACCCCCCTGGCAGGTTAATTAAGCGGATAAACTAAAAAAATAAAATAAAATAAAAAGCCTGCATCTGCTAGATTTCGAGCCTATTCCCATCGATCCGGGCACTTAGGCACCTAGTGCGAGGCGGCACCACCTATGGCAGCGGGTATCTTTGGATAGAGGGTCTGTATCGTGGCTTCAGCCTTAGTAAGTTAACTATGTCCTAGTGATGATATGAGAAGTAGAATGTCATGTCTATGACATCACAGGTAAGCAAAGGGCCCTCTAATCAACACAAAATGCCGTGGAGGGACTAGCAGGTAATAGTGCTTGCACAATTGATTTAATTTTTCTTAGGTAAATCGGGGAAAGAACCAAAGCTAGTGAACTTGTGAGGGAAGGGGGCTTTGTTTAAAGATAACCGCAGGGTCCTAATAATACTCTCCTGTATCCTCGCTAGCTCCTCTTTTGTTGAGGAGGGTATGGAACCCAAATAAGGGGTGGTGGTGGCAGACTTCGCACTCTCTGCCCGGGAGGTCATCATTTTGACCTGTCATGCTGCGGCCGAGTGCAAGAGTAATGGACCCACCGAGCAGATAGCGCTATTATAATCCGAGACTCTGTAATTCAATTTGTTAGTCACTACCCACCGGTAATCCACTTATATTTTGGAGCGGCCCGAGAGTCCGTCAATAAGACCAACCGTTGAAATCCGTCCACAATAGCATAGAAGTCAGCTAAAGGGCCCTATATTGCACGTTTTCCGATCGCGCGTGACTCCGAACACCCATAGTCGAGTAGCATGCAAATGTTGCATCTGGCCTACGCCGGATAATTAATCGTGTTAAACCTTCTGAAACCTAATTCCGTGCTAGGTGTGCACTACCCCTGGTAACAAGACTTCGCCCTCTCGGCGTCGACAACTGTAACTAGGGTGTATGGATATGTTGTCCTAGGCCGAACGGGAGGGAATCGGCTACAGGACTAGGATTAACCTCACACAGGTGGTTTTGGTAAACGATGCAGTGCCGGAAGATCTCACGGAGAATTCGTTTGTTATAACGACTTGCTAGGCCGGCGAACACGGTGCTTTAATCTTAACGGGATTAGGGGGGGTCGGTTTGTAGTGTTGTTTGCTCCACCCAAACGTGCCGCGCCTGGCTTCTGGCGCATGGTTTCTCGCTCTTAAAGCTAGTAGGGGAATAATAGCCATAGCATCAGTCACGAGCGCTAGTGCTTTTTACTCTTTCGGTGATTTCGCGAGGGGGGGTATAAGTCCATTGACTTCGAAGTAAGACTACATAACAAGTGATGAGCTGTGAAGGATCACGTCTCAGAAGTTGGAAATTGTTGGAAACTGTGCTCTCATCTTCTCTATTGCTGTGGTCACGAGTGACACCTTGTGACTGCATGCGTCACCCCCTGTCCCCTCTCAATATCCCCGTCCCTCTTCTTTTTCCCCCTCTCTTCTCTTCTTTCTTTTCTCTCTTAATCCCCTTCCCCTTGTTCAACTAGTAATACAAGTTGTTTGCTTACTCTGGAGACCGCTCTCCTTTTGAACTCGTAATACCGCTCGCTTCCACTCATACACTCCCGATACCTCACAACAGAAATGGTGATTCTGTGCCCAACACAAATCTACCCTAGTCCAAGGTTTCAGGGCAAATTGAACTAAAATTTCCAAAACCACACTCTGAATCAAAGGATCGCACACCGGTAGATGAATCAAAATTCGCCAGGCTAATTGGCCTAATGCAGGGGAAAGGGGGGATGCACTGTTCTGCTGATGAATTGTTCCTTTTGGGTTGGGTACTAACTTTATAGCTTTTATTCACGCATAAAAATTTTATGCTGGTACCGTAAGAGCTATAGCTAAAAGCTGCCATGCAGCGCTGACCGGATGCACGGCATTTACGGGTTTCATGCTTCAGCTTGTCAAAATCACATAAATACAAATGTTTGTGTAATCGCAATCCTAGATGATAGAAGTCGTATCCGCTAACCAGAACATAATCTACAGCGCTCTTTGCTGGTGAGTAAGATTTTCAGAATTGGAAGGCGCTAGCCCAGAAAATCCAGGTTTCTGTTTCGCATTCCTATGCGGATTTCTGTGCCCAATGCGCCAACACACAGTACGGTACACAGCTTCATCAGCCAAACAACTAATTTGCACCTAGCGCTCAGTTCGGCGATCGCTACCCCAATACAGAGAAAGTGCTCTGCTATCAGGCTGCGGATTAGACATTCGGAAGAGATGAGGGAATAAATAAAGGGCGCAGCAGTGCGAGCGAGACCACCGTGAATGAACAAATCAAAGCGAAACACCCTATGCCGAATGGCACAGGGCGTGAAAGAAACGACACCCCTACCCTCTACCGAAAAGCATAAGGTATGGGCAACAACACCGCCTAACCACATACCTCATAGGTAAGCGGTAAGCCGACAAGAAAATCGGGGGTACATAATATACAAAGTATCATATTATAATATCATAATATCATTATGATAGATATCTAGCCGATGCGCACCTTATCGATTAAGGATTCAAACCATACCGCAAGAATCGGGGTCAATGCTAATAGTCAGCCGATCCTACCCTTTTCCAACGAAATGTGTGAAATTCCCACCGGAACTGCCTTACGTTCCTTCTAAGTCATCATCATTCCATCTATGCAATACGAAGCAGTGCCGCCTACGACACACGAAAGAACCCGGGTTGGCCTGGATACCAGTGAGCAGCGAGATCGGGCGAACCCACGCGACCAAACAGCCGGATCTTCCGGCCCAATCCTCTAAACACAGGAAATAAGGCCTAACTCGGCTGCTTAGGGGACAAGTATCTACTATAAATCCTGAACCGATTGTCAGCAAGTGTTGCTATAGGCAGGGGGGTTATAATTGGCCCACGAGTGACAAGATGTGACTTTGGAGGAAAGCAACAAGGCGAGAACGAAGGCTGCGGTTGCCCCCCAGGCTTCGCTCTTGGGAATACTATTGAAGAAACTGGGCGAGCAAGTTGCTTTGATGAGATGTTTTTATGTTCTCGGGCTAGTACGGTAGAGAAATGACCTCCACCCCGGCGCTTAAAAGTATAACTGCTAGTGGAGGCCCTTCGCATGAGCCATCTGTATCAAGGCGCCACTACAAACATAACCACCTCGCCGAGCCTAATTTAAGGTGTCGTACGATGACTGCTAATATCAGTTACTCAAGAGTTCGTGCATGGTCGACAAGCCAAAAGGAGCGGTGATCATCAGCATACCGATAGCACGTTAGGGGTTTCGACAGAAAATTGCATAGCCCGCCTTTTGAGTTGGAGCTCGGAGCTCCTGTAGTTCGGTGAGAATAGATCTCGGGGACCTATGTTGGGCCCGAAGTGAGGCGACCCCCGGGCACCGACGCATGGGCGTGTGGCTGAAGTTCCGCGCTTGGGGGATCCGCAACTATTGTGCCGGGATCGAGGAGAGGTGACACTGTTTGAGTTAATAAGAGGGGGGCGCGTGGCCCCATCAATGTCTGAGACAGCGGCGCTCAAGGAATAATAGGAAGTATTATTATAGTCTACAAATTTATTATTCGAGAGTTGCCTAATAAGGTCCCAACAGCGCCACACCTGCAATTGTGGAATCCCCGGGCTTATTGCTGGTGGAGGCCACGCTACCGGCAGCTCTGTGGAAAATATCTCCGTCAATCAAGAGATTTATCGCGGCAAAATGGTACGATACGGTAGCTTCTCTCGCATGGGGGAGCCAGGTTAACGATCTCCTAAGGAGTGGACCCTGCCAATGGTGTCTTACTTACCTTTCAAACAATACCGTAACTAGCTTTTCAGCCAAGGATACAAGATAAGACGAAACCTGAGCCACTAGGACAGCACCCCCCACTCCGGCGAATGCTGATTGGTTAATTTTCAATGAGGAAATCGTCTGCCGATCTCTTCACTTGAAACATTTTAAACACAGGAAAGCTTCCTGTTCAAGTTTAGTTCAAGTAGGGGGGGTTCGAGTGTACTCGGTACTGCACCATCGCACATACTCGAGTACATATGTGTGCGTGCATGATAATTCCCGCTGGTGCAGCCGTACTCTACAATATTTCCCACTTGCAAGTGAAGATGCATTTTCTTGGCTAACTTAAGGCCCGGAGGGTCCTGACAGAATTCTCAAGTGAGCGGAATCTTTCCTGGGTAAAACCCTCTACTATTAGAAGTTGATCTAACACTGGTACCGGTAGTATAGATCTCTCCCCTCATAATTCAACCAAAGGACTGCGCTGTAAAGTAGTTCCTCCACAGTATTATGGGAGCTGCATCATCGCTTAAAAGCCGGTCGGTGAACATCAAGCGTCAACCCGCTTGAGAATAGTGGGTCCTAACCCCTTGGAGAGGCGCATGATAGCTTTCCCAGGGAAAACCAAAAAAAGAGTGCCACCAGCGGCTTGGGCAGAAGGAACGATGTTTTTCTTTTCCCCCTCTTTCTTCTCGTTAAGCTGGGGTGGTCCAGCGCCATAACTTTCCTCAGGAAGTTGACCGACAATGCAAAGCGCCTTCACGGTGTTAAAACTCAGGTGTTCTGTATGGACTGATGTACCTGAAGGTTTCTCTCTGAAGGACTCAGCGCCACCGAAAGTTTTCCAGGCCCAATACCGGTGGTACAATACCAGATAGAAGTTTGGTAAATAAAGAAAAAAAAGGGAAAACCCTATTGCTCCGAGTGAGCTATAAACTTGGATGTGGACCATGTGTCTTAATGTGGAATGACTTTTCTTCTCAAGAGGAAGAATAGTCCTTCCATAGACAGCAGAACTCGGGGTACCCGCAAAAACTGGTGAACCGGCCATATTAGATTGACCGTAGCAAGAATGAAATAAGGTTAAGCTAGTACGTTGAATTAAGAAGCGGCTAGGGTGAAACTAACGATTGCGTCAAATTAAGAGCCCTGAAAGGATTAGTACTAGCTACAAAGAGTCAGCCTATGTCGTCTTATTACGATTTCAAGACAAGACTATGGTAAAAATCTTATTTGAACGTACTAGCTTAACCTTATTTCATTCTTACTACGGTCAATCTACTTAATGTACTAGCGGCTAGCCGGTTCTCACCAGTTTTTGCGGTATCATACGAGGGGTTTGTTATTACCTGCATGCTCTAGCAGACATGCTACCTTGCCCCCGGCGCCCTTGTACCCCTGTACCGTACCCGTAAATGATACCCCAACCCACGGTTCTGGTGAAATTCGTAGTGGCTCATCATTGCTACAGGATACCCAAGGTTTGGGACCCGCAGGGAAGGGAGCTACGGTACGGGTATGATACCATACGGTAACGTGGTATCCCAACATAGTCACACCAACGTCCAACAGACCAACTCTAACTAAATGAAGTTAGACACCAGGGAGGAACGTCGAGATAGGTGAGAAGCATCCTGGCACCGGACTACAGCGGATTTAGAATGGGCGCTCAGATAGGAATAGATCACGGGCCGTACCAGTACTCGACTACATTTATTTAATCCCTGTGCCCAGGCACTTCTTGCCTGCTGCTTGTCTCCGGACTCCTTTTCAGCCGGGACAGATCTAGATTATCTCCGGGAAGGGGTGCGGCAGCTGGCCCCTTGACTTGCCCGTTCGGGCTATTATATTTTGTCCTCCTTTATCGCTGCTACCTAGTCCAGAACGGTATCTTCCGTTGGCGCAATTACTACCGATATTCAATACGAGATATCATGCAGTATGAAAACATGCCAAAGGAGCAGCCCCAGGAGGGGGGAGAACCCTTTCTCTGCAAGCAGTTGGAAGCCGGTATATAGCTGAGGGCGCCACCAAAGCACTATCTGTACGGTGCATAGCAAGTACTGTACTTGTCTCTAGCAATAAGTATCTAAAAGTACGGTTATTGTTTTACAACTACCTAGCTAGGGAAAACGCCGTCTCATTTTTAGATACTTTACGCCAGGTACAAGCACTACCATCATATGATAATTCCCCCGCATAGCCAGAGGGTGCTCTAGTCGAAGACACTTCCAGAAGGTTTTTAGGCCAAGCTCCTTAGAGAGAGAAAACTGAAGATAAGATAGATGTTAGCTAGAATGGGGTGTTGTGGGGGAGGGGGGTCCATGATTTAATGAAGCGGGTACCCTACTCTACTGTACTCGATTCAAAGATGCAATCGTCGAGTATCGGATATGCGCGGATTAGGGTGTGTCTAAGACAGTCAATCCGGAGGCCAAATCCACGTTGTTGGCTTTTCACGGGATAGTCGGATGTCTCATACTTCCATTCTTATCCATAAGCACAGATGTCTCGAATCCTAATTGCGGGGGGGGCGGAGAAGGAATTGCACAATTTGCTTTTCTTTACATATCCCCTCTCCACCCGTACTCAGGAGATATCAAAAGTAGCTTCAATTGGTTAGAATACCAACAGCGACTCGAGGGGTGCAGACTGCCCCAGAATAATATTGTGGTAAGAGCGTAGCCCCTGGAGTCCTGCTGAGCGAGAGAGGCGGGGATCAGGGTCTGGGGGACTGGGTCCGCGGTGAGGGAGTCGTCCTTCGAGTAACCTTATACTTATCGCTAGCACTCGGCTACTGACTCTCCTCCAACGCTCGAGCAGGCCGCCCACCTCCTAGAATGGGATCCACTAAATGCGGAGCGATATGATCTCCTGAGATCTTCAATTACGGGCTATCCCAAGTCAATCCTCTGCTAGGGATATACCACCACTTTAGCTCGAACTAATATACTTGTACGCCCGAAATATTCTAGGCCGCCGTAGGCAGAACGGTGCGAACCCGGCCTGCCTTCTGATCAGCCCCCTCCTGTGCCTTACTACTGAACCGTGGCCCTGGTTGTTGTGCTCCCTGGGCACTCTACATGGTGTGGGCTGGCCAATCGGTGGATCGAGAAGGAAACAACCTACTTCCACGGACTACTGGCAGTTGACATCCACCACCATGCTAGCCACCACCGCTCAACCCAACACCTTGCAGTCCGTCTCACAGTCAGGGCACATAGTGCTAGCGGGATGTCAGCCTATCAACAAAAAAAAAACATGCGGCCACCCAGCCCGTGTTTCAGCCGTTGCAGAGTATTGGTAGACTCCGGAGGACCGACACCTAAGTCGTGGTGATATCTCCATGATATTCTGGAGGGAAGGTTAGAAAACACTACTATAAGACTCATACTTTGGCTCTCTACCCAGACCTGCTCTCTCTCTCTCTTTCCTCCCCCCTTCTCTCTCCTTCATCATTTATCCTATCTCCCATCCTTCGAAGTTTAAATCAAGATAACACAACCACTGTTCAAAATGTCCCACTTCATTGAATCCCCCGTTTCCTCTAGCACCATGACATCCCACTCATACTCACGCTCAGAAAGCACCCTTCTCGAGAGCTACGTCCTCGGAGCAAGCGAACTGCCTGAGCCCACCATTACCACCAACGCTACTTCAAATTATTATGATCCAGGACACACTCCGACCGCCGCCGCTGCCGGAGCCACCACCGCAGCCATCACCACCGCACACCTCCTCAGTCACATACACCTCTCATCCAATACGAACCCGAGCCCCCCAAGCTATCAGACAATCCGCTACTTCCTCCGCCCCCCCACCCCCATCCCCCCCACTTCCTCACCAACGATAACCCGACCACCAACCGCCAGAGCCGACCTCCACGACCTCCACCAAAGCCTCCTACGCTCTCATGACCTAGACCTCCTCCTCCAAGAACAACCCTTGGTAGTACTCATGCTGGACGAACGCTGTGTCGAGAGCATCCCCATAGAAGAGTTCCTGCATGGACCATACTTTCCCCCCGAGGCAGGAGAACACGAACCCAGAGCGAGGACAGTGCAGAGCGGATACGCCCTACAGAGATTCTTGAACGCTGGGACGGGAGAGGAAGCCAATGTACTTTATGCACTCGGCGTCGGGAGCTGGTGTCAGGACATCCGGCACTCGAAGGAAGAAGAGAGTGAGGGTGAGTGACCGAACTAGTAGAGTTTCTCATTCTTTTTTAGTTGTTTTTTTTAAAAAAAAAAAGATGATCTGATATCATGTGCGTATGTGTGTGAGAGAGAGGTATATAGTGCTGTAGTAGAATCTCTTTTTTTTTCCACAATACAGTCACTCTTGTCATCTAGTTGAATTATTCCTTTGGGGGCATCAGTGTTTGGGTTAAGGTATTATGCATTGCACCCACTTGTACTGGTACCAGTGGCTATAATGGCCCATCTATGATATTATACTGTAGATGCCGCCTGGGCGTGAACTTGAATTAGCCACAGTGCCGATAAAAGGGCGTTCATCGTACCAATCGACAGGGACCTTGGGCCATCCTACTGGCAAAGGTATTGTTCCAATGGAATGAGAATGGTGTCCGTCTGTTTGCCTTTCAAAGTGCGGAGGCTAAGGCCTGGTGATATAAGTCGACGGGAGTAATACCGTGCTGTGCAGAGCTTGTCCCATAGCGCACAAATATGATTGTAACGGGATCGATGGTTTCCGGTAAACACAAGACCTGTAGTCTTATTTTATCGGGAGTATTATGGCACCTCAAAACACTAATCCCAACAATAAAACAAAAACAAAAATAGTTATTTATTTATTTATTGGTATTTTGTTTCCTCAATAGAGAAAAAACAAAATATAGCTTCTGAGAAGTTGTGGCCAGAAAAAAATAAAAAAGGAAGAGAATAACTACAACTCGCTATGTCCCTCCTCCTCCTCCTTTTCCTCAAAAACAAATCCAGCAGGCAGCTTCTCCTTAGTGCCATCGCCCAGCCTCGTAGCGTCCAGCCAAGCAAGTACGTCCTCCTCGCTGTCTACATCACCGCCGAACCTTCTGAACCATCCGCGGCGCGCGTTCAACGCAACCAACTTAGTCCCGTCGCCAATCATGAGTAGCTTCTCCGCGAGTCCCTGGGCATGGGCAGATTCAGCTGAGAGAATGTAGACTTTGAAAGCGCCGGCGGGGCTACGGGAGAGGAGCTTGCTATAGACTTCTGTGAGGACGTCGGCGGGTGCTGAAGAGGGGATGATTGCCAGGATGCAGGTCTTTGACTTTGGTTGGAGACAAGCGGCGGTGAGGGAGTCTTGGTCTTCGAGAGTAGGGATTGTTGGTTTTGCTGTGAAGAGGGGTTAGACTATTGTAAGAAATGAGTGTGGAGGGCACTTACGTTTCGGGGTTGGAGTTTCTTTAGCAGTGGCGGTCTTGCTCTCCTGGGCACTGCCGGAGGTCTCCTTTCTGTTAGGCTCCGTTGAGGAAGTCTCCTCAGTAAGTGGCACAGTGGCCTGGAAAAACTTTAGCAATGCATCCTTCGAGAATCCACTGCCTTCATAAACTATTCCTTCCGCATCTCCACCTGGCAAGAGCACGATTGTGGGGTATTTGGTAATACGAAAGGCCTCGACTGCGTGCTTCTCCTTATCGCGGATCTGAGCAAAGCCCATGATCCCAAGATAATCAATTGCCAAAGCTTTCCAGAGGGGCGTAGTAGCACCTTTGTTGGTAAATAAGATCGCCTTCGCCGTTTCGTTATTCTCGGAGAGGAAGTCGTTAAATTTGGCGTCCGTGACTCGGGTGACATGGTTCGGAACGAGCTCGGCGACATGGCTGGCGATAGCACCGGCTTTCCGGGCACCCTGGTAGTCTTTTAAGCGTAAGTCGTTGACCCCTTCCTTCACAATTGGTCTTGTTTTGCTTGCGCACCCTCGATAATTGGTTTCCCCTTCTTTTTTCCCGGCTTGAAGACCTTCAATGTGGGGAACCCCTGTATCCCGTATTCTCCGCAAAGTCTCTTGTTATTTTCTTCATCGCAATCGATTGCAGCTACCTTTGCGAGGCCCTTGAGGGATTGCGCGGCCTTCTCGTATATCGGTTTAAGGTTCTGACAGTGTCCGCCTGCGGAAAATGTCAGAACACAAATCCACGTAAGAAAGCTCCAGGGAGAGGGGTAACTGACACCATGGCGCGAAGAATCTTTTTCATGGAAAAATTCTAGTTCAGCATCTTCAGAATACATCAAAAAAGAGGGGAAACCATGAGCAGGTTAGGCTGACGGGGGTTTTACTCGACAATCTGTCACCTCCGATATTATTAGCTCACCAGCTCATCAACAGCCCAACAACGATAGTATCCAAAACAAGAGCGGGCAACGCACAGAAGCATACTCAGTATTTAAAATCTCCTTCTCGAAATTTTTCGAATCAAGCGTGATAACCCCACTAGATTTCCCATAAAAGGCATTCGCACTGCCAGCTAGGGCAAGGAACGTTGCGAGCGAGAGCTCTCGGAGGAGAACCATAGCTGTGTATTGTTTCGCTGATGATGAGGAGCTCGAGAGCAGTTATATTGGAAGAAGAAAAATGGAAGACTGAATAAAGAGGCAAGCAGAAGTTAAGAGTTGGTAAGGAGTGGTTTACATAGGCGGTGAAAATGCCACCTATGCGAGATCCGTTTAGAGATTAACTACCGTGGGGTTGATGAGGACACCTGGAAACTTTTGGACAAGATATTAGGGGAGTCTTGGCATGAGGCGAGGCAGCATAAGTTGTCAGGTTCCATAGAAAAAGGTACCCATACCCTAAACCCTTAAGGCACTTTCGAGTCATCCCAGCAGATAAACACCTCATTGCCACTAATCACCAGGATTAACATTCATCCCCATTATTATTTAACATTCGGGATGTTCCTATATGGATAGACTATTCCACGGATAGGCAAGTACAAAGGCCAGCTGCTATCGTAGATAAAGAAGGTATGATACCAATTAGTTGCAGAGAAATTTCAATCTGCAACTCATACTCGTAATAGAGCAGCAGAACACCGCGTAGATCAAGGTATGATAGCTTCCCTCATGATTTATGCTTCTAGCAAACTACAATGGCTAGGAATAAGGGTAATATAAAATATACAGCACTCTTAGCATAGTAGCTTATAAGCCAATCAAATACTAGGGATAAAGTTTCCAAACAGTTAATTTAGGTTAGTTAACCCGCAAAATAAACCCGTAACTCAATGCCGATTCGGCGCGGGTTTAGTATTAGCTATAGTTGATAGGAATACAATACTGGTAACCCTGTTCCGCACGAAATCTTTATCCCTGACTTGTACTTACTATCTAGTGCTCCTACCGGATTTACTTTCTAGATCCAGTATCGGGGGTCCGGAATGATAGCTACCAAGTTCAGCTCTCCCAAGCTATACTGGGTCCGGAAAGCACTATTCTCTCTCGGTGTGTCTCTGATTGCTGAGATCACCGATAGTGGATCTAGCGGGTAGATACGGTAGTTAGTTCGTAACACCTGGTAAAAACGTTGTTATAATAAGGTTTCTATAATGCTGCCAGTGCTCCATACCAGCACAGCTATATCTCAACTATTTCTCTCTACCTTTGGTCTCTTCAAGCTATTTGATTCTTAGATCTACTTACTGTTCACATTTTGTGAAGAATCTTCCCATATTATATAGCCTTTTTAAATAGAAGCTTAGCTATAACGGGGGGGCACTTCGGACGCTGTGTGGTTCGCCCGTGGGCAATTGCTTGTCCTCTATATTCCCTAGAGAAAGAGGTGGCACCATATCTCCGGACGATTAGGGACCATTGAATATATTAGGGCTAGGTTAGGGCTTATAGGAAACGGGAGGTGACGGGAAATCCTTGCTCCGCACCGATATTAGCGGATCCGTTGTGGTCTTGACCCTACCGCGCCCTGCTCAAACCATAACAAACCATCCCCTCGACCATACTCGAACTCACGCCGTTGGGTAAAAGAGTCACTACAATGTCCGGTTACACTCCTATCAAAAGGAAGCTCTATACCCTCGTAATGCCTTTGGACCTCGAGAACAAGCGTATTCTCCTTGGTTATAAGAAAAGGGGTTTTGGTATGGGGAAATGTGAGTCACGTCTTCCTTGTTTGGGTGAAATTGGAGAAATCGGGTATGTGGCTCACAGCAATGATAGACAATGGCTTCGGTGGAAAAGTGGAAGAGGGTGAAACCGTTCTAGAGGGAGCCATTCGTGAACTACAGGTTTGTAGACCTTAGGCTTACCCGCATTTGTGAGCTAAAGCTAAGAATGATAAATAGGAAGAATCTTGCATCAAGGGTACAGACCTTTCGTACCATGGAATTTTGTTCTTGGAAGCAATCGCGGATGCAACTCTACCGGTCTTAGAAATCCACGTCTTTACAGTAACCAAATGGGAAGGAGAACCTGCTGAGTACTTGGGGGGGGGGGGGGGGGGGGGGGGGGGGGGGGGGGGGGGGGGGGGGGGGG
>Ga0307517_10000714_pt1 | contig 57225 bp, 59 predicted proteins | sample 23_EM_MG_FD_194515 | JGI IMG/M metagenome (GOLD analysis project Ga0307517, IMG submission 194515) | Populus trichocarpa ectomycorrhiza microbial communities from riparian zone in the Pacific Northwest, United States - 23_EM | ecosystem: Host-associated > Plants > Roots > Unclassified | place... | reverse complement strand
GGCGGAGAGGTCGTGGCCGGTGATCACGGCGCTGGGGGCGAGGTCGGGAGGTGCGGTGTCTGGCATTGGACCTCCGCTCATGCCGCGAAGCGGGTTGAAGGTATAGACCGCGAACCCACGCGAAAGCGCCTGCGCCACGGCCTTGTTCGCGTGTTTTCGCGTGGGTTCGCGGTTCCTTTCCTGGCCTGCGGCCGGCTAGTCCGCGGGGGCCACGGGGACGAGGATTTCGCCGCCGGATTCCTTGAACTTGGCGGACATCTCTTCCATCCCCGCGGCGATGTCGTTCTGGCCGCGGGCGGCGTCGCGGATGTCCTGGCTGATCTTCATGGAGCAGAACTTCGGGCCGCACATGGAGCAGAAGTGGGCGGTCTTGAAGGCCTCCTTGGGCAGGCTCTCGTCGTGGTATTCGCGGGCGGTCTCGGGGTCGACGCCCAGGTTGAACTGGTCCTCCCAGCGGAACTCGAAGCGGGCGCGGCTGATGGCGTCGTCCCAGGCCCGCGCGGTCGGGTGGCCCTTGGCGAGGTCGGCGGCGTGAGCGGCCAGCTTGTAGGTCATGACGCCCACCTTGACGTCCTCGCGGTTGGGCAGGCCCAGGTGCTCCTTGGGCGTCACGTAGCAGAGCATGGCGGTGCCGAACCAGCCGATCATGGCCGCGCCGATGGCGCTGGTGATGTGGTCGTAGCCGGGGGCGACGTCGGTGGTGAGCGGGCCGAGCGTGTAGAACGGCGCCTCGCCGCAGACCTTGAGCTGCTTGTCCATGTTGGCCTTGATCTTGTGCATCGGCACGTGGCCGGGGCCTTCGATCATCACCTGGACATTGTGCTTCCAGGCGATCTGGGTGAGTTCGCCCAGGGTCTCCAGCTCGCCGAATTGCGCGGCGTCATTGGCGTCGGCGATGCAGCCGGGGCGCAGGCCGTCGCCCAGCGAGAAGGAGACGTCGTAGGCCTTCATGATCTCGCAGATGTCTTCGAAGTGCGTGTAGAGGAAGTTCTCCTTGTGGTGGCTGAGGCACCACTTGGCCATGATCGAGCCGCCGCGCGAGACGATGCCGGTCACCCGCTTGGCGGTCAGCGGCACATAGGCCAGCCGGACGCCCGCGTGGATGGTGAAGTAGTCGACGCCCTGCTCGGCCTGCTCGATGAGGGTGTCGCGGAACACCTCCCAGGTCAGGTCCTCGGCGACGCCGTTCACCTTTTCCAGGGCCTGGTAGATCGGCACGGTGCCGATGGGCACGGAGGAGTTGCGCACGATCCAGTCGCGGATGTTGTGGATGTTGCGGCCGGTGGAGAGGTCCATGACGGTGTCGGCGCCGCAGCGAATCGACCAGACCATCTTGTCGACCTCGTCGGACACGTGGCTGAGCACGGCCGAGTTGCCGATGTTGGCGTTGATCTTCACCAGGAAGTTGCGGCCGATGATCATCGGCTCCAGCTCGGTGTGGTTGATGTTGGCCGGGATGATGGCGCGGCCGCGGGCGATCTCGTCGCGGACGAACTCGGGGGTGCAGAAGTCGGGGATCTCGGCGCCGAAGTCCTCGCCGTCGCGGATGAAGGGGTCGCTTTCCTGGCGCCGCAGGTTCTCGCGGATGGCGACGTATTCCATCTCAGGGGTGATGATCCCGCGGCGGGCATATTCCAGCTGGGTGACGTTGGCGCCGGCCTTGGCGCGGTAGACGCGGCGGGGTGCGGTGAACTGGGGCGCCAGATGCGCGCCCTTGGCGAAGCCGTTGTCCTCGGGCTTCACCTCGCGGGGGTTTTCCACCAGCTCGACGTCGCCGCGGGAGACGACCCAGGGCTCGCGGGTCTTCGACAGCCCCTTGTCGATGTCGATCGAGACGGCGGGGTCGGTGTAGGGGCCGGAGGGGTCGTAGAGGGTTAGCGGTGGCTCGTTGGCGGACGGGTGCAGGGCCACCTCGCGGAACGGCACGCGGATGTCGGGCCAGAGCTGGCCCGCCTGGTAGACCTTGCGCGAGCCGGGGCGCTCGCCCGTCGGGATCTGTGCGGGCTCGATATTCGCGACGGGCTTGTTCATGGCGTGCGGCCTTCAGCTCGGTGGAGGAGCCACGGGCGTCAGGTCGGATACGCGTCCTTCCCTTCGCCGGCATGACCCGGATCAGGTTCGACGGGTCGCGGGATCACCCGCCTCTCAGCCGCTCAAACGCGGCCCCCCGAGGAGCCTCCACGTTAGGCCCGAACGGACGGAGGTGGAAGGCTGGAAATCACGCCCGGACCGGCTGGACGCCGGTGGGGACAAGCACGCCCTCGCGTCTCGCCGGAACAGGCCGGGGCATGTATAGTTATAACTATAGGAGACCCGTCATGAAGCTTTTGACCCTCGCTTCCCTGGCCGCCGCGACGGCCGCCCTGAGCGCCGGCGCGGCGGCCCTGCCCCCGCCCGGCGCAGACCACGGCCCGGCCTATGCCGCGGAGAAGGTCAGCAACCCGCCGGCCCGCGCGTGCTTCTATCGGCGCGACATCCGCAACCACACGGTCGGCGACGCCCATACCCTCTACCTCGACGTGGGCGGACGCGACGTCTGGCGGGTGTCGATGAGCAACGGCTGCCTGGCCGCCGCGGCCTCGTCGGATCCGATCATCCTGCGCAACCAGACCGGCGACCCGTCGGTCTGCAGGCCCATCGACCTCGACATCTCGATCTCCACGGGCGGCGTGTCACGCTGCATCGTCTCGAGCATCGCCAGGCTGACGCCGGCGGAAGTCGCCGCCCTGCCGAAGAAGATGCGGCCTTAGTCACGTCCCGCGCGGTTGCGAGCATAATCCGAAGGGTCTAGGGGCGGGGGCATGCACCTCGCCCGCTTCAGTCCGATCCGCTTCGCCCACCTGCCCACGCCGCTGGAGCCCCTGCCCGGGCTGACCGACGCGCTGGCGACAGCGTCCGGCGGCGGCCCCAACCTCTGGGTCAAGCGCGACGACTGCACGGGCCTGGCCGGCGGCGGCAACAAGACCCGCAAGCTCGAGTACCTTTTGGGCGACGCCATGGCCAACGAGGCCGATACCCTGATCACCCAGGGCGCGGTGCAGTCGAACCATGTGCGCCAGACCGCCGCCGCCGCCGCCAAGTTCGGCATGGCCTGCGAGATCATCCTGGAGGAGCGCACGGGCTCGAAGGCCGTCGACTACACCCGGTCGGGCAACGTCCTGCTTGACGAGCTGCTGGGCGCGAAGATCCGCCGGGTTCCGGCTGGCACGGACATGAACGCCGAGCTCGCCAGGACCGCGGCCGAGGTCGCCGCGCGCGGCGGGCGGCCCTATGTGATCCCCGGCGGCGGCTCGAACATCATCGGCGCCCTGGGCTATGTGGAGTGCGCGCTGGAGACGGTGACCCAGGCCAACGAGATGGGCTTGGAGATCGACCGCATCGTCACCGCCACCGGCAGCGCGGGCACCCACGCCGGCCTGGTCGCGGGCCTGGCGGTGATGGGCGCCGATATTCCCGTCCTCGGCATCGGCGTGCGCGCGCCCAGGGACGTGCAGGAGGCCAATGTCTTCAAGCTGGCCAAGGAGACCGCCGCCCTGCTCGGCCACGAGGACCGGGTGACCCGCGAGATGGTGGTCGCCGACTGCGACTATGTGGGCGCAGGCTACGGCCTCATCGACCAGGGGGTGATCGACGCGCTCTCGCTAGCGGCGCGGACCGAAGGCCTGCTGCTGGACCCGGTCTATTCCGGCAAGGCGATGAAGGGGCTGATCGCGCTCTCGGCGCTGGGCCGGTTCGACGGCGAGACGGTGGTGTTCCTGCACACCGGCGGGGCGCAGGGCCTGTTCGGCTACCAGTCGGAGATGGAAGGCAAGCTCTGATGGCCGCCGAGGACGCACCCAAGTCCACGTCGCTGGTGCTGGGCCTGCTGGGCGGCATGGGGCCGGCCGCGACGCTCGACTTCCTGACCAAGCTGCAGGCCTTCACGCCGGTGAAGGTCGAGCAGGACCACATCCGGGTGATCGCCGACATCAACCCCAAGGTGCCCGACCGCAATGTCCCGGGCTCCAATGCCGGGCCGATCCTGGCCGAGATGGCGGGCGCGCTTCGCGGCGCGGGCGCCGACGTGCTGGCCATCGCCTGCAACACCGCCCACGCCTACGCCGACCTGATCCAGCGCGCCTCGGGCCTGCCGCTGATCGACATGATCGAGACCGGCGCCGTGGCCGCGCGGGATACGGGCGCGCGGCGCGCCGGGGTGCTCGGCACCAAGGGGGCGCTGCGGCTCTACCGCGAATACCTCGCCGCCCAGGCCATGGGGATGGTGACGCTGGACGCCCAGCGGCAGGAGGATTTCATGGCCACCCTCTACAGGATCAAGGGCGGCGACCTGGGCCCCGCGGTGCGCCGCGAGATGGCCGGCTATGCGGTGGACCTGATCGGCGGCGGCGCCGAGGCGGTGATCGCCGGCTGCACCGAGGTCCCGCTGGTGATGGGCGCGAGCGACCTGCGGGTGGCGTTCATCGACCCGGGGGAGCTGCTGGCGAAGCGGTGCGTGGCGGTCTGTCTGGGGTTCGAGCCCGTACCGGCCGGGCCGGGGTAGGCAGGTCGGCCGAAGCGGGCCGTCTGGCTTGGGGTCAAGCCCAGACTTGAATATAGCTTCTATGCTGGTCGTCGTCGGCCACGAGAACCTGGCGGGGCTTCAGATCATGCAGCGGCCGCATGGGCGTTCTCCGAGGTGAGTGCGGAGCCTTCGCCTATGGCCGCGGCAATGGCGGCCACGAGGGTTGAGGCGTCAATGGGTTTCGACACCCATCCCTGGAACCCGTCCACGTCGCCCAGGTCGCTGACGCTGTCGGCCGAGAACGCGAGGACCGGCGTGTCCTGGTTGGGGCCCGGCGCATTGCGGATCGCCGCCAGGGCGCCGCGGCCGTCGAGGACGGGCATCCGCAAGTCCATCAGGATGAGATCGAAGGGCAAATCCCTGGCGACCCGGATGGCTTCGCCGCCGTCGCGGGCCTCGGCGACCTCGACACCGGCGCTTTCGAGGATGCACCGGGCGAGTTCGCGGTTGTTGGCGTTGTCGTCGACGACGAGCGCGCGGACACCGACCAGGACCTCCCGGGGCGCCGCCGCGCCGGCATCCGGGCCGACGGCGGCCGGCTGGGCGGGAAGCGCCACGCGGAAGGTCGAGCCCCGGCCAAGCCGGCTGCGGACTGTGATGCCCCCGCCCATGGCCAAGGCCAGGCCCTGCGAGATGGCCAGGCCCAGGCCGGTGCCCCCGCTGGTCCGTGTCGAGGACCCGTCGACCTGGGAGAACCGCTGGAACAGCCGCTGGCGCTGAGCCGCGGCGATGCCGGGGCCGGTGTCGCTCACTTCGGCGGCAAGCACGGCCGCCGCAGGGTCGTAGTCGAGCCGCAGGGTGACGGCGCCGCGATGGGTGAACTTCACGGCGTTGCCGACCAGATTGAGGAGGATCTGCCTGAAGCGGTCGGGATCGGTCATCAGGTGGCCGGGGATGGCGGCCCCGGCCTCGAAGCGCAGATCTATCGATTTGGCCCGCGCCTGGAGCGTGAACAGTTCGAGCACTTCGCGCGCCGCGGCGACGGCGGCGGTCGGCCGCGGTGCGATGCTCACCTGGCCAGCCTCGAGCTTCGAGAAGTCGAGGATATCATTGACAATGGCCAGCAGGGCGCGACTGGCGCCGCCGATCTTGGCCACCTGCTGGCCGGCGGCGGCGTCAAGGTCGCGGCGCTCCGCCAGCAGGTCGCTGAAGCCCAGGATCGCGGTCAGCGGGGTGCGGATCTCATGGCTCATATTGGCCAGGAACTTGGTCTTCACCGCGGCGGCCTGCTCAGCCTCCGCGAGGGCGCGCCTAAGGCGTTCCCTGAGCTCCACGGCCTCGGTCACGTCGCGACTGACGTCGATGATATTGCGCGTGCGACCGTCCGCGGCGAGCGCCAGCTTTGGCCGGCTCTCCAGCCAGATCCAGCGGCCGTCGGCGTGCCGGATCCGGTAGCGGATCGGGTGGCCGGGCGGACAGCCGCCCCGGTAGAGCGCGATATAGGCCGCAAGGAAGCCGTCCTGGTCGTCGGGGTGGACGTAGTCGCGCATCTGGGTCGGCAGGACCTCGTCCACCGAATAGCCGGTAACCCGGGCGACCGAGGGCGACACATAGAGCGTCCGGCCGTCGGGGGCGGTCATGGAGATCATGTCGGTGACGTTCTCAGCCAGCAGCCGGTAGCGCTGTTCGCTCTCGACGATGGCCTGGTGCGCCGCTTCATCCTCGGTGACGTCGATCATGGTGCCGAAGATGGCCGTGACCGCGCCGCCCGGCGCGCGTTCGCAGACGCCCCGGCTCTTCAGAGAACGGATGGCGCCGCCAGGCAGGACGACACGGAAGATGACATCCTTCCATCCTTCGCCGGTGCGCAGCGCCTGGGCCCGCCGGTCGGCGGTGGCGGCGGCTTCGTCGGGGTGCACCATCCCCGCCACCGTGGCGAGCGCGAGCTCGTCGCTGGAGCTGAGCCCGAACATCCGGAAAACCTGCTCCGACCAGGTGACCTTCTCGCTGGCCACATCGAGGCGCCAGTAGCCCACCCCAGCGACGCTTTCGGCCATCGACGCGAGTTGCGCCTGCACCGCCAAGGCGTCACGAAGTGCGCGCTGCTCGGTCACGTCGCGCAGGACGGTGAGGAGCTCCGCCGGCTTGCCGTCGGGGCCGGTGAGGATCGTCGGGTTCCCCTCAAGACAGGTCCAGGACCCGTCCTTTCGCCGATAGCGTCGCTCCCGCTTCAGGTCGCCGGGGCCAGACTGACCGGTGAACAGGGCGATCATGTTCAGCCGGTAGGCCTCGAGATCGTCCGGGTGCAGCAGCTCGGCGGCATTGCGGCCAACCAACTCCTCGGGCTCGTACCCAAGCGCGCGGGCCGCCGCGGAGGCGTAGAGAATGTTTCCGGCCGGGTCGGTGCGCACGACAAGGTCGGCGATGCGGTCGGCGAGCCATTCGCAGGTGAGCCCGCCCTGCGGCAGGCTGGCCCCGTCCGAGCTCGCGATGGCCGGGTGGTCGGTCAACGGCAGGACTCCCGCGAAGGGAGCTTAAGCGCTCCAAGGCGTGCACTATGATCCGGCAGGGTTCCCAATTCGGTAAGCCGGTATGCGGCGAACCGTCACCCGGACATGTACGTATCCGGCGCGCTGACGCTCAGGCGGCGCGGAGGGTCGGCGTCGAGACGGCCGACCCGGCGATGGTCACGCGGACGCCAGGTTCCGCGCTGGTGACCTCCAGCTGTGCGTCGAGGTTCTTGACGAGCGCGCTGACGATCACCGTGCCCAGGCCGCTGGCGAGCGGCGGCGTGCCGCCGGCCGCCCGGCCGACGCCATTGTCGCAGACGACCAGCTTCCAGGCCGGCCCCTCGGTCTCGTAGCTGACCAGCACCCGGGCGTCCGCGCGGTCGGTCGGGAAGGCGTACTTGAGCGCGTTGATCACCAGTTCGGTGACGATCAGGCCCAGACTGACCGCCTCCGCGGAGCCGATCGCGCCCTCATCGGCCACCACGTCGAGCGCGATCTGCTGGCCCTCCCCGATCATGGATGAAGCGAGGCCGGCGCAGAGCTTTTTCAGATAGGCGCCGACCTCGATCTCCTCGATCCCGTCCGTCGCGTGCAGGTGGGACTGCACGGCGGCCACCGACATCACCCGCTCATGGGCTTCGCGCAGGTGCTGGCGGCTCTCCTCGGAGCTGACCACCTTGGCCTTCAGGAGCAGGATGGAGGCGATGATCTGCAAGGTGTTGGCGACGCGGTGCTGCATCTCCTGGAGCAGAGTGCGGTTGCGGCCCAGCAGTTCCTCGGTCTTCTCAAGTAGCTCCGCCTTCTCACGTTCGATGGCCCGGCGCGCGGTGATGTCGGTGAAGGCCAGCAGGATCGTGTGGTCCGGACTGGTCTCATAGGCCACCATGCGGGCGTTCAGCAGCATGGTCCGCTGGCCGAGGCCGGGGAAATCGTGGGCGACCTCGAAGTCGTCCATGGCCGCGTGCTCGGGGATGATGGTCTCCAGCAGGTCCCTGAGCGCCGGGATGTCCCACTGGTGGTCGCCGAGCGCATAGAGCAGGCAGCCGCGCGTCTGCTCGGGATCGACCTGGAAGGTCTCGTAGAACGAGCGGCTGGCCGCCACGACCCGCAGGTCGGCGTCCAGAACGATGAACGGCTCGTGGAGGGTGTTGACGATGGCCTGCGCCAGCGCCTGCGCGTCTTCGACGGCCAGGAGCGAGTTGAGCATGGCGGGGGAAAAGGTCCGATCCGGGACGGGCGGCGGGGGAACCCGCGGCTCAGATGTCCAATGACAGCAGTACGCCCATTGTGGGCCGCGGTTCCGGACGAATGCTGATTTAGGTGAATCCGCCGCAGGCGCCGAGCGCCCCGCGCAGGCGACCCCGTAGAAGTCCCTAGGGGCCTGACCGGAGTGTCGGCCGGGGGCGGGGCGCGCTACCCCAGGGTGAGCACCGGAGCGCCGCCATGTCCCCTCAAACCTCCCCGCCCATCATCGACCTCAGCGTGCACTACCAGCCTGCGGGGCTGTCCGACCGCTTCGCGCTGGGCGTCACCAAATTCCTGCGGCTGTTCGCCGACACCTTCTTCGCCAAGCGCTACGGCCACCGCGCGGTGGTATTGGAGACGGTGGCGGCGGTGCCCGGGATGGTCGGTGCGACGCTCAACCACCTGAAGTGCCTCAGGCGCATGCAGGACGACCGGGGCTGGATCCGCACGCTGATGGACGAGGCCGAGAACGAGCGCATGCACCTGATGACCTTCATCGAGGTCTGCAAGCCCACGGCCTTTGAGCGCTTCGTGGTGATCGCGGCCCAGTGGGTCTTCTACATGTTCTTCTTCTTCCTCTACCTGGCGGCGCCGAAGACCGCGCACCGGCTGGTGGGCTATTTCGAGGAAGAGGCGGTGATCAGCTACACCCACTACCTTGCCGAGATCGACGAGGGGCGCTCGCCCAATGTCGCCGCGCCGGCGATCGCCATCCGCTACTGGAACCTGCCCATGGACGCGACGCTGCGCGACGTGGTCATGGTGGTCCGCGCAGACGAGGCCCACCACCGCGACGTGAACCACGGCTTCGCCAACGACCTGATCGGCCTGCCGCCCGGCGCCGTGGCCCCCTGCCCCGTGCATGTGGAGCTGACGCCCAACTGGAAGACGGCCTAGGCGCCGCGGCTCAGCCGGCGCGCACCTGGCGGCAGGCTTCCGCCAGGGCTCGCGGCGCGATCGGCTTGTCGACGACCGGGGCCAGGCCCCGCTTCAGGACAATGTCGGGATTTCCGGTGACATAGATCACCGGGACCGGGCCGATGGCCTTGATGATCGCCGTCACCGCATCAATGCCGGTGCCGCCGACGATCCGATAGTCGGCGGTGACCAGGTCAGGACGCCGCGCCACCGCGGCCGCAACGGCCTGGGCGGGACTGTCGGCGACATCGAAGCTCGTGTAGCCGAGGTCGGACAGCAGTTCCTCGACCTCGATGGCGATAATCATTTCGTCTTCGATGATCAGGGCGTGACCCCCCGGACCGACCATGCGTACTCAACTCCGACTCTGATACCTCTTTTGGTTGAGTAGACACACGTCGAAGATGAATCCAGCATTAACCTGGCCCGCCAAGATGCTCAGAGGGAATTGGCGGCGAAGGTATCGCAGGCGGCGGGGTCGCCGGTGGTGACGCCGATGCGGAACCAGCGCATGCGCTGCGCCGACGAGCCGTGGGTGAAGCTGTCGGGGGCGACGCGGCCGGTGGCCTCCTTCTGCAGGGTGTCGTCGCCGACCGCGGCCGCCGCGCGCAGGCCGTCCTCGACGTCCTTGGGATCGAGCTGCACCTGGCCGCCGGAAACCTGCGGCGCATGGGCCGCCCAGACCCCGGCGTAGCAGTCTGCCTGCAGCTCCAGGCGGACGGAACCCGACTCGGCGCCGCGGGCGCCCAGGCGGCGGGCCTGGTCGGAGGTCCCCAGCAGGGTCTGCACGTTGTGGCCGATCTCGTGGGCGATGACATAGGCGCGGGCGGCCTCGCCCTGGGCGCCGAAGCGGGTCTCCAGCTCCCGCCAGAAGGCCAGGTCGAGATAGACCTTGCGGTCCTGCGGGCAATAGAACGGGCCCATGGCGGTCTGGCCGAGGCCGCAGCCGGTGCCGGTGGCCCGGTCGTAGAGCACCACCGCCGCGGGCGGGCGGTAGGTCTGGCCCTGCTGTTCGAAGATCCGGGTCCAGACGTCGTCCACCGAGGTGGAGATCACGTCGACGAAGCGGCCCGCCTCGTCCTTGGGCTGGCCGCGGAAGCCGTCCTGCTGCTGGGCCTCAGGCTGGGCGCCGCCGACAATGCTCTCGGTGGTGCGCGGATCGATGCCGAAGACGAAATAGCCGATCAGGGCCAGCACCACGCCACCGACGCCAAGGCCGCCGGCGCCGACCGGGCCCAGGCCGCGGCGATCCTCGATGTTGCCGGACTCGCGGCCCCCCATCCAGCGCATCGTTCAGCCTCTCCAGAGCAGGTTCGCAGGTCTCATAACGCGGCCGCGCCAGGTCCGCTCCGCCGGATCAGCGGCGGTTGGCGGCGGCGGCGCGGACGCGGGCGTTGGAATCGGCCAGCACGCTATCCGGGATCGAGGCGTATTTGGGCACGGTCGTCGGAACGGCCTTGGGATCGTAGGCGGGAACAGCCGGCCGCTGGCGCAGGGCGGCGATGTCGCTCAGCGCCTGGTTGGTCTGCACGGTGGCCTCCAGGGTGGAGAGGCGGTTGTTGAGCTCGACCTCGCGCTGGCGGGCGAGCTGGGCCTGGGCGTGCAGTTCCGCGTCACGCTGGGCGGTGAGCGCCCAGGTGTCCTGCGCCGCCGCGGGCGCGGCGAAGCTGAGGGCTGCGAGGATGACGAGGGCGCGCATGGAGATCTCCTTCCGCCAGCCCCCGAAGAGATGGGGCCGCAAGCGGTTCCCCGCCAGCCCTTGACGTTCGTGAAGCAGCAGGAAGAAGAGCCACGGAAAACACGGAAAGGGGCACGGACGCGCGGCGGCCGGCTCTTGCCCGCGCGAACGGGCGCCTCGCCGGCTGCTGCGCCGCAAGGATTGGAACCGCCAAGACCACCAAGATCGCCAAGGCGCCTTTGCGGACGGGGCGGCGCAGCCACAACGACCTCTTGGCGATCTTCGTGTGCTTGGCGGTTGAAAATGGGCAGGCGCCCGCTGGCGGGGGCCTTTCAGGATTGAGCGGCGTCCGTGCTCTTTCCGTGTTTTCCGTAGCTATTCTTTTGGGCGCCTCGCCGCGTGGGCTACTCCTTGCGGGTGACCTTGAAGCGGACGAGCTGTTCCTTGGGGGCGTTCCAGTCGGGATTGAGCTCGAGGGCCTTCCGGTAGTCGAAATAGGCCGCCTTGAGGTCGTCCAGGCCTTCGTAGGCGAGCGCGCGGTTGTAATAGGCCTTGGCCGGCTCATCGATGCCCAGCGCGATGCCTTTGTTGAGATCGACCATGCCATCGGCGTAGCGGCGCAGGCCGATCTGGGCGGCGCCGCGGTTCACATAGATCTCGCCGAGGTCAGGCTTGATGCGCACGGCCTTGTCGAAGTCGACGACGGCGGCGTCGTAGTCCAGGCGCCGAAGCTTCATCACCCCGCGATTGACGTAGGTGCCCGCCCGGTCGCGGGAATTCATCATCTCGTCGGAGAGCGCCTGGGTGCAGAGGGCCTCGAACCTGCGCTCGGACTTGCCGGTGATGGCGGCGTTGGCGCAGGCTTCGGCGAAGCCGCCTCCGATCACCGTCACCGCCGCGCCCGCCGCGCTCGCAAAGGCCAGGACCGCGCCGATCAGCGCCACACCGACAACCGACCGCTGCATCAGGGTCGCTCCATGCGCGCCGGACAGCGCGGACGGAAGCCGCGGACCGGCGTTCGGAAGGAGAATCCTCCCGCCGCCGCGGGCTGTCAACGCAACGCAACCTCAGGCAAAGGCGGCGGTCATCAGATCGCGCCGCGGAAGCGCCGCATCTCGCGGTGCAGGATATAGCCGCCGCTGGCGGCCACCACGACCGCGCCGACGAGCGTCGCCGGATGCGGCAGCTCGCCCCAGACCAGGAAGCCGATGCCGGTGGCCCAGATCAGCTGGCTGTAGTCGAAGGGCGCGACGACGCCGACCGGAGCAACGCGCAGCGCCTCGGTGAGCAGCAGCTGGCCGACCCCGCCGATCAGGCCGCCGAGGATCAGCAGGGCCAGTGTCATCGGGTCCGGCGTCACCCAGTGGAAGGCCGAGCCCACCGCGCCCAGCAGCGTGCCGGCCAGGGTGAAATAGAAGACGATGGTCGCGCCCTTCTCGGTGGCGGCGATCTGGCGGATGGCGACCATGGCGCCGGCCGCGCCGGCCGCGCCGCCCAGGGCCAGCGAGACGCCCAGGACGTTGAGGTGGCCGGGCTCGGGGCGGACCATGATCAGGACGCCGATGAAGCCCGCCGCCACCGCGCCCCAGCGGTGCTTGCCCACCACCTCGCCCAGGATGAGCGCCGAAAGCGCGGTCATGAACAGCGGCGAGACGAAGTTGAACGCTGTCGCGTCGGTGAGCGGCAAGTGCTGGACAGCGGAGAAGCCGCAAACCATGCCGAACAGGCCAATACCCGAGCGGGCCAGGTGGCCTATGGGCCGCTCCGTCTTCAGCACCGAAAAGCCGGTGGTGCGCCAGATGTAGAGGCCGAGGGGAACGAAGGCCGCGAGGTTGCGGAAGAAGATGATCTCGAACACCGGCACGCCGTGCTGGCCGGTCCACTTCACGATCGCCGAGAGGCAGGCCATGCAGGCCATCGCCATCACCCGATAGGCGATGCCCAGGCCGTTGTGCTGGACGGGCATGGAGGCTGTGGGCGGGCTCACGGCGCCGGTGTGCGGGCGCGGCGCGCGGGGGTCAACCGCAACCAGATCCTCCCCCTCAATCGGGCTTCACCCTGGGGGAGGATCTATTTTGCGTCGGCCTGTCGGAGTTGGGCATAGTCGGGCGTCCTAGGTGCGACCGAGGAGCCCCGCCCGATGCTGTACGCCCTGCTCTGCTACAATTCCGAAGAGACGGTGTTCTCCTGGGACAAGGATCAGGAGAGCGCGGTCATGGGGCGGCTGGCGGTGGTGCGCGAGAAGCTGACCCGCGAGGGCAAGCTCGGCCCGAACCTGCGGCTGATGCCGACCACGGCGGCGACGACCCTGCGCAAGACCGACCCGCCGATGGTGATCGACGGGCCGTTCGCCGAGACCAAGGAACAGCTGCTGGGCTTCTATATCGTCGACTGCGCCGACCTGGACGATGCGCTGGGCGTGGCCCGCGAACTGGGCGAGGCCAATCCGGGCGGCGCCTACGAGATCCGCCCGCTGCTGCTCTACAACGCCGGCGACCTGGCGCCGGAAACGCTGGCGCAATGAACGACCTGGCCTGGATAGACGCGGCCCTGACCTCGGCGCGTCCCCAGGCGATCGGCGCGCTGCTGCGCTACTTCCGCGACCTCGACACCGCCGAGGAAGCCTATCAGGACGCCTGCCTGCGGGCCCTGAAGTCCTGGCCCCAGAACGGGCCGCCGCGCGATCCGGCAGCCTGGCTGATCATGGTGGGCCGCAATGCCGGCCTCGACGGGGTGAGGAAGAGAAGCCGCCAGACGGAGCTGCCGCCGGAGGAGACCATCTCCGACGTGGACGACGTCGAGACGCCGATGGCCGAGCGCCTCGACAGCGCGCACTACCGCGACGACATCCTGCGGCTGATGTTCATCTGCTGCCATCCGGAGCTGCCGCCCAGCCAGCAGATCGCACTGGCGCTGCGGATCGTATCGGGGCTCACCGTCAGGCAGATCGCCAAGGCCTTCCTGGTCGGCGAGGCGGCGATGGAGCAGCGGATCACCCGGGCCAAGGCGCGCATCGCCAGGGCCGACACGCCCTTCGAGACGCCGGGTCCGGTGGAGCGGTCCGAGCGGCTCGGGACGGTGGCGGGCATGGTCTACCTGGTGTTCAACGAGGGCTATTCCAGCCGGTCCGGCGAGGCCGAGGCCCGCGCGCCGCTGTGCGAAGAAGCGATCCGGCTGGCGCGGCTGCTGCAGCGGCTCTTCCAGACCGAGCCGGAGGTCATGGGCCTGTCCGCGCTCATGCTGCTGACCCACGCCCGCGCCGAGGCCCGCTTCGACGCCGACGGCGAGGCGGTGCTGCTGGACGACCAGGACCGCAGCCTGTGGAACCGCGACATGATCCGCGAGGGCCTGGCGCTGATCGACAAGGCCATGCGCCACCGCCGGCCCGGCCCCTACCAGGTGCAGGCCGCCATCGCCGCGCTGCACGCCCGCGCGGCGCGGGCCGAAGACACCGACTGGGCCCAGATCGAGGCGCTCTACGCCAACCTGGAGATCATGCAGCCCTCCCCCATCGTGACGCTCAACCGCGCCGTGGCGGTCAGCAAGGCGCGCGGGCCTGAGGAGGCGCTGGCGATGATCGAGCCGCTGGCGCCGCAGCTCGACGGCTACTTCTATTTCTTCGGGGCCAAGGGCGCGTTCCAGCTGCAGCTCGGCCGCACGCGGGAGGCCCGGGAGGCCTTCGACCAGGCGATCGCGCTCGCCAACACCGCGTCCGAAGCCGCCCATATCCGCCGCGAGCTCGACCGGCTGATGAAGGACAGCGCCATCGGAACGTGAAAGATTCTCAACGGGGCCTGTCGGATCAGGCGCTTTGCCTTCGTCCTAGGACCAGAGCCCCGGCATTGCCGGGCCATCGCAGAGGAACCGTCATGAGCACCGACAGCACACCGCCCGCCCTGCCCGAGACCAAGGGGGGCCTGGTGCCCTATCTGATGCAGAAGGACGCCGGCGCGGCCTCGGACTTCTACAAGACCGCGTTCGGGGCCGAGGAGGTGGCGCGGATGACGGCGCCGGGCGGCACGGTGCTGGTCCACGTCCACGTCTACATCAACGGCCACTCGCTGATGATGAACGACGCCATGCCCGAGCAGGGCTTCCCCTATGAGAAGCCCGCCGGCTACGCGCTTACCCTGATCGTCGACGACATCGACATGTGGTTCAAACGCGCGGTGGAGGCGGGTTGCACGGTGGCGACGGCCGTGGACACCATGTTCTGGGGCGACCGTTACGGGGAAGTGATCGACCCGTTCGGCATCCGCTGGTCGATGAACGAGCCCGCCAAGCGGGGCTGACGGGGTTCAACAGGGGGATATCCGATGGCCGTGAGCGAAGGCAATTCCAAGCTGATGCTGTGGACCGGACGGGTCCTTTGGGCGGTCTTCGTCCTCTTCATGATCATGGACGTGACGATGAAGCTGCTGCGGCTGCCCATCGTCGAGACGACGGGCGCAGCGCTGGGCCTGCCCAAGGGCTCGGGCTTCGCGATCGGGATCATGGAGCTCGCGATCCTGGCCCTCTACGCCTGGCCGCGAACGGCGGTGCCGGGCGTCGTGCTGGCGACCGCGCTGATGGGCGGGACCGTGGCGACGCACCTCATCGCCGGCTCGCCCTGGGGGAGCAGCGCGCTCTTCGGCGTCTACCTGGCGCTGATCGCCTGGGGCGGGCTGTGGTTCCGGGACCCGGCGCTGCGGGCGCTCCTGCCCCTGCGGCGGCGCGGTTAGACCAGGGCCTCGCCTCGGAACATCGGCACGACGCCGCCGCCGACGGTGGCGCGGATACCGCCGTCCTGGCGGCGCGCGGTCATCTTCAGGCGGGAGGGGCGGCCCATCTCGGTCCCCTGGCTGACTTCATACTTGCCCGTCTGGTCGGCGGTCAGCGAGAGCAGCAGGGCGGCGAGCGCGGCGTTGGCGCTGCCGGTCGCCGCATCCTCCCAGGTTCCGGAGAGCGGGGCGAACATGCGGGCGCGGATGCGGCCCTGTTCGCGCGAATAGAAGAACAGCGACAGCCGCTCGGCACCGTCGGCGAGCGTGTCGGCGGCCTCGCGGAAGGCGGCCAGATTGGGCGAGGCCTTGGCGAGCGCCGCCTCGGTGAGCTGGGCAATGACGAAGCTGACGCCCACCGAGGCCTCCACGGGGCGATGCTCGGAGACCACGACGCCTGAGGGATCGACGCCGGCGCAGGCGGCGATGGTCTCGACCGGGAATTCCGCGCCCAGGCTGAGCGGCTGCGGCGCGGCGATCACGGCGCCCACCGGCGCGCCCTCGGCGTCGCGGTCGACATTGACCTCGACGATGCCGGCCGGAACCTCGAGCGTGAGCACGCCGGACTTGCCGCACTGGGCCAGCACATAGCCCGTGCCGACGCTTGGGTGGCCGGCGAAGGGCATCTCGGCGGTGCGGTTGAAGATGCGTACGCGGGCGGTGTGGGCCGGGTCGGCCGGCGGCAGGACGAAGGTTGTCTCCGAGAGGTTCATCTCGGCGGCCAGCGACTGCATCTGGGCGGCAGAGAGCCCCTGGGCGTCGGTGAACACCGCCAGCGGATTGCCGCCGAAGCGGGCTTGCGTGAACACGTCGACGGTGACGAACGGATAGACGGGCATGGACGCTCCCTTGGACCTTCGGCGGCAATAGGGCCGCGATCGACGCATTGCCATGACTTAGTCAGTTGGCAAAGTGGCAAAATCTGGCGGGAAGGATGGCCGCCGGCGGGAACGCCGCCGCGCGCCCGACATTCCTCTCTTTGGGATCGTCACGCGGGGGCTCCGCTTGAGGACCAGTCATGTCTGCCAGGACCACGCCCATCGTCGCCAACCCGGATTATGTGACCCTGATCAACGTCTTCACCGTCGAGCCCAAGGACCAGGACCGGCTGGTGGCGATGCTGGTCGAGGCGACGGACACGGTGATGAGCAAGATCCCCGGTTTCATCTCCGCCAATATCCACAAGAGCGCCGACGGCGTGCGGGTGGCCAACTACGCCCAGTGGCGCTCGGCGGAGGACTTCCACAACATGCTGATCAATCCGGCGGCGAAGAAGCACATGGAGCCGATCCACGAGTTCGCCACCTACGACGCCCACATCTATGGCGTCGTCGACGTCCGCCACGTCTGAGGAGCCGCACCGATGCTGAGGGACCATGATTCCAGCGCCATCATCGCCGTCCGCGACCTGGCCAGGGCCAGGGCGTTCTATGCCGAGACGCTGCGCCTTGAGGTCCTGGACGCCAACGACCAGGTGCTGGCCCTGCGGACCGGGGCCACGAAGCTGCTCGTCTACCGGTCCGGCGAGGCCGGGACCAACAAGGCCAATGCCGTGGTCTGGAGCGTGCCCAGGGGCCTCGAGGCGATCGTCGCCGACCTGGAGGCCAAGGGCGTCGCCTTCGAGCACTATCCCGAGATGCCGGGGGTGAAGCTCGAGGGCAATATCCACCGCATGGGCCACATGCGGCTGGTCTGGCTGAAGGACCCCGACGGCAACATCCTGCACCTCAACAACATGTAGCGTCAGTCCCGGTCGGGCGCGCCCAGCGGGAAGAAATGGCGGTAGGGCCGGCCGCCGTCGACGGCGCGGGCGAAGGACGGGCGGGCCAGCAGGCGGGCGCGGTAGGCGTGCAGGTTCTTGAGCGCCTGCGGGATCGCGTAGGTCCAGTCGGCGTAGAAGAGCGAGGGGGCCGCCGCGCAGTCGGCCAGGCTGAAAGCCTCGCCCACCGCCCATTCGCGGCCGGCCATGCGCCGGTCCAGCCAGGCGTAGATGGTGTCGAGCATGTCGTGGGCTTCCCGGACGCCATAGGGGTCGCGGTCGGCTTCGGCGCGGATCGAGTTGAACACGCACTTGCCCTGGGGGGTCATGACGTAGTTGTCGAAGACGCGGTCGAGCATGCGGACCTCGACCGCGAGGTCGCGGTCGTCGGGGATCAGCCGCGCGGGGCCGGGATAGCGCGCCTGCAGGTGCTCGATGATGCTGGTGGCCTCCAGGATCGTGCGGTCGCCGTCCACCAGGATCGGGAAGCGCTTGATCGGCCAGAGCCGGGCGAACGCCTCGCCGTTCGCCGGCTCGTCCGGAGAGAGCATGCGGAAGTCGAAGGCGATGTCGTTCTCATAGAGGGCGATCAGCGCCTTCTGGCAGTAGGACGAGAACGGGTGGGCGAAGAGCTGCAGGGTCATGAGGGGCTCCGTTAATCCACGCGGCGAACCTAATGCAGGATGACCGAGCCCTCCATCCAGCCGTGCTGGCGCGCAAGGCCTAGCTCCGCGCAGCCAGGGGTTTATGGTGACGCTTTAGGGATGTTGTCGGGGAGACCCAGGCGATGAGGAAGGCCACCATGACCGCCCTGGCGCTGATCGGCGCCATCGGCTGGACGCCGTCGGTCAGCCATGCCGCGCGCGGCGGCGATGACCGTTTCGGGAGCCAGCAGCGCTGTGAGGACGCAGTGACGCGCAAGCTCAACGCCGCACCGGGCGTCAGCGACGTCGCGCTGGGAACGCGAGCACCGGAGATTTCCCGGTCCTCGGACTATGAGGTGCTGGTGCTGGGCGACGGCGACTACCGCACCGAAAGCCGGCGGCATTTCGCCTACAGCTGCACCGACAACCTGAAGAGCGGCGTGCTCAGCGTCGAGATCACCCCGCCCCCGCCCGTGGCCAGGAAGGACAACACCGGCGCCAAGGTGGCGGGGGTGCTGATCGGGGCGGCGATCCTGGCGGCCATCGCCTCGAGCAGCAAGGACGACGACGACCGCGACCATCATCGCGGGCATGGCCGCGGGTTCAGCCCGGCCGACGGCGTCACCTGCTATGCCCGCGAGCGGTCCTGCTACCGCGACGGCCGGTACAGCGAGAAGTGGACGCGGCGGGTCTACGACCGCTAGGCCGCCAGCGCGACCGTGGTCGGGGCGAGGTCGCGCAGCATGTAGCCGCGGCCCCAGACGGTCTCGATGTGCTGCTGGCCGTTGGTGGCGGCGACCAGCTTCTTGCGCAGCTTGCAGATGAACACGTCGATGATCTTCTGTTCCGGCTCGTCCATGCCGCCGTAGAGGTGGTTGAGGAACATCTCCTTGCTCAGCGTCGCGCCCTTGCGCAGCGCGAGCAGCTCCAGGATCTGGTATTCCTTGTCGGTCAGGTGGACCCGCTGGCCATCGACATCGACCATCTTGGTGTCGAGGTTGATGCAGAGGTCGCCGGTCCGGATCAGCGATTGGGCGTGGCCCTTGGAGCGGCGGACCAGGGCGTGGATGCGGGCGATCAGCTCCGATTTCTGGAACGGCTTGGTGACGTAGTCGTCGGCGCCGCCCGTGAAGCTCTTCACCTTCAGGTTGGTGTCGCCTTCGCCCGAGAGGATCATCACCGGGGTCTCGATACCGGCGGCCCGCAGGGTGCGCAGCACCTCGATGCCGTTCATGTCGGGCAGGTTCATGTCGAGCACGATGAGGTCGTAGTCATAGACCTTGCCCAGGTCGACGCCCTCTTCGCCCAGGTTGGTGGTGTAGACGGTGAAGCCGTCGGTCCGGAGCATCATCTCCAGGCCCTGGGCCATGATGGTGTCGTCCTCGATCAACAGTACGCGCATTGGGATCTCCTGCGGTCAGACGGGGCCGCCGCCGAAAGGGCGGAGCGGACAAGGGGATGGGTGGATCGGCTAGCCGTGGGCGTAGCAGCGCTCCGGCTCGGCGGCCGGCTGGAAGGGCGTCCAGGCCGGCGCCGGCGGGCTCTCGTCGAGCTGCAGGCGCGCCAGCGCGACGAGGGCCGACATGCGGAACGGCTTGGGCAGGATCTCGTCCGCGCCCAGGTGGGTCGCCCACGTGAGGAAGTCGCGGCCGATCACCCGGCCGCCGCCCGAGATGGCGATGACCTTCGGCGGATGGGCGCTGGCCTTGAGCGCCATGATGGTCTCGATGCCTTCCACGTCCGGCATCAGGATGTCAGTGATCACCAGGTCCGGGTGCTCGGCGTGGAACTTCTTCAGGCCGATGCGGCCGTTCTCCGCGGTGGAGACCGAGAAGCCCTGGCGGGTCAGGCTGAGCTCGATGAGCTCGCGGATGCGGGGGTCGTCGTCGATCACCAGGACCTTGGGCGCGCGCCGGGCGCAGACCTGCGGCATGTCGTTGGCGGGGATGCTCATGACACGCGCCTGGGGGCCTCGGCCTGGAGACGCCGGTCATTGCTGCGGATCAGGTCGACGGCGGCGGCGACGGCGAGCTGGCAACGCGGGCAGAGCCCGCCGGCGGCGACCAACGCGTTGGCGCTCGCCCTCTCAAGCAGCGGTTGGGATGAAAGCCTTTGCCCGGACACCATGATCTCCCGTCGTTTCCCGGGAGCCGGCGTAGCGGGCGATGGCCGCCCGCTTCTCAGTTCCCATGGTGACGAAACCATGAATCCGCAGCCGAATCACTTTGGTGCGAATACCTACGCGGAGTCCTTTAGGTGAATGCACGTATGGCGAGACGTCGCACTCAACGGGCCAGTTCTTCGGCGATCGCGGCGAAGAGCTCGGCGTCCAGCAGCGGCTTCTCGACGATGCGCACGTCGAGCACAGCGGCGCGCCGGCGCAGGCTTGGCGTGGGCTGGGTGGTGATCAGGATGGCGGGCAGATTGACCCGGCGCGCGCGCAGCACCGCCAGGGCGTCGAGACCGGCAATGCCGGTCAGCCGCTGGTCGACGACCAGGCAGGCCGGGCGAACCGGCGGCGGCAGCATCAGCAGCGCCTCGCCGCTGTCGCAAAGCTCGACGCGGTAGCCCTCGATCTGCAGGGAAAAGGCGAGCGCGCGCCGCAGCGAAAGATCGTCTTCCACCAGCAGCACCAGCGGCTTGATCGCGCCAGGGATGGTCGTGAAGGCCATGTCAGGTCCCGGAACCGTTATCGCAGGGGCGCCCGGGGACAAGCCGGCGCGTCCGCGCCGGGCCCATGGAAGCTCTTGTCAGCCTTGGAGCGCGTGCTGCGTCCATACCTCGAAGTTAGAGTACGCCGGGGACGCGCGAAATTCGGTACACTCACATAAGGAGAATTACCTAGGCGCACACCGCCCGCGGGGTCGGTCGCATGACGCATTTTTCGAAATTGGGGTCTGCTGCACTGTCAACCTGTCGCATAGCGAATACCTGTTCACCAGGTTTCAAATTCTGTAAGCTCAACCGTAAGGGGAGGTGAGCAGCTGGAACGCGATTCATCTCAGGAGGTCTTGGCCTGCGACGCTGCAGCGGGCTTTGCGGGCTACGATCTGCACGGCGAGCGCGCGGCCACGGCGCGCCCGGCCATACCGCCTCGCGCATCCGCGACCGTGAGATGAGCCCGGGCCAGCCCGCCGTCGCGCGCCGACCCCGCTCGGCCCTGTTCCTCGGGCTGGCCGCCGCCCTGTTCATCGGCGGGGCCGTCTGGCTGGCGATCGCCATGCGCGACAGCGGCGCCACGAGCCGGTCTCTGCGGCAAACCTTCCGGACCCTCGACGCCACGGCCCAGCTGCCGCTGCACCTCGCGGACCTCGAGCACGATCAGCAGCGATATCTGTTCACCGGCCTCGCCCCCGACCTGGCGGCCTATGATGCGGCCGAACGGTCGACCCGTGCGCAACTCGACGATCTGACCCGGCAGATGGCCGGCGACCCGACCCGGCGCGACCGGCTGGCCCAGCTGCGTAGGGTGACGGAGGCGGAGATCGCCGATCTCCGCGCGGGCGTCACGGCCCGCCGCGACGCCACAGCCGGTCCGGCCGACGCGATGCCGGCCGAGCGGCTGGAGGCCCACCGCCAGGCGATCCGCAACGCCGCCAGCGACTTCCGCCAGCAGGAGCGCAGCAAGATCGCCGCCATCGTCGCGCGCTCGGGTGAGCAACGGCAGGCGATCCTCATTGCGCTGCTGGCGGTGCTGGCCGGCGCGGGCGCCGCCGCCACGGCCGTGGGCATACTGCTGCGGCGAAGCCGGCGGTCCGAGCTGGAGCTCGCACGGGCGACTCAGGAGCTCTCAGCCGCCGAGATCGCGGCCCGCCGCGCCGCCGCCTTCCTGGAGGGCGTGGGCGCGGCGACCCCCGACCTGATCTACGCCAAGGACCTCGACCTGCGGTTCGTCTACGCCAACGCCGCGATGGTCGCCACGCTCCACCGGCCGCTGTCGGAGATCCTCGGGGCGACCAGCACCGAAATCCTCCCCCGGCCCGACGAGGATGACCTCCGCCGCGAGGTCGCGGACCGCCGGGTGATCGACACCGGTGAGAGCTCGTCGTTCGAAGGCGCGCTCGTCCTGCCGGACGGAAGCTACCGCACCTACCGCTCGATGAAGTTCCCGCTGCGCGACGCCGACGGCGCGATCATCGGCCTCGGCGGCCTGACCATCGATATCACCCAGGCGGATAACGCCCGCCTGGCGCTGGCGGAGTCGGAGGCCAAGTACCGCACCATCGCCAACGCCATGCCGGCGCTGGTCTGGTCGGCGAGCGCCGACGGCGCCCGCGATTTCTACAACGACCGCTGGCGCCAGTTCACCGATGCTGCGCCGGGGGCCTCGGACGGCTGGGCCTGGCTCGACCTCGTGCATCCGGACGACCGTGAGCGGGTCGAGGCGCATGTCCGCAAGAGTATCGCCGCCGGCGAGGGCTACGAGATCGAGTACCGCCTGCAGGGCCGCGACGGCGCGCGCTGCTTCCTGGAACGCGCCGTGCCCCTGCGCCACGGCGATGGCGAAACCCACCGCTGGGAGGGCGCCGGCATCGACATCGAGGAACTGGTCGAGAGCCGGCGCGCCAAGGAGGCGGCCATCGCCGACCTGGAGGCCCGGGAGGCGCACCTGCAGTCCATCCTGGACTCGGTGCCTGACGCGATGATCGTCATCGACGAGCAAGGGACCATCCAGTCGTTCAGCGCCGCCGCGGAGGTCCAGTTCGGCTGGACGGCCGCCGAGGCGATCGGCCGGAACGTCAAGGTGCTGATGCCCACCCCCTATCGCGACGGGCACGACGGCTACCTGGCGCGCTACCTGACCACCGGCGAGCGGCGGATCATCGGGATCGGCCGGGTGGTGGTGGGCGAGCGCCGCGACGGATCAACCTTCCCCATGGAGCTGTCGGTGGGCGAGATGCGCGCGGGCGAGCGGCGGTTCTTCACCGGCTTCGTGCGCGACCTCACCGAACGGCAGGACGCCGAGCGGCGCTTCCAGCACGTGCAGTCGGAGCTGGCCCACGTTTCGCGGCTGAGCTCCATGGGCGAGGTGGCCTCGGCCCTGGCGCATGAGCTGAACCAGCCGCTCTCGGCGACCGCCAACTACATCCAGGGCTCGCTGCGCCTTCTGGCCCAGGATCCCGTCGACAAGCCGGTGATCGCCGATGCGCTGAAGATCGCCAGCGAGCAGATGTTCCGCGCGGGCGACATCATCCGCCGCCTGCGCGACTTCGTGGCCAAGGGCGAGACCGAGCGGCGGCTGGAGAACCTGCCGCAACTGCTGGAGGAGGCGGGCGCGCTGGCCATGGTCGGCGCCAAGGATCGCGGCGTCCGGCTGCGCTTCGACATCGCGCCCGGCGTCGACCTGGTGCTGGTCGACAAGGTGCAGATCCAGCAGGTGGTGCTGAACCTGATGCGCAACGCCGTGGAGGCGATGGCCGGATCGTCGCGGCGCGAGCTGGTGGTGGCCGCCGCGGGCGCCGAGAACCACATGGTCATGGTCTCGGTCATCGACAGCGGCGTCGGCATCGGCCCCGAGATCGCCGACCAGCTCTTCCAGCCCTTCGTCACCACCAAGCAGGAGGGTATGGGGGTCGGCCTGTCGATCTCGCGCACCATCATAGAGGCGCACGGCGGCCGAATCTGGGTCGAGCCCGCCCCCGGCGGCGGCACGGCCTTCCATTTCACAGTCAGAGCCGTTCTCGAGCAGGAGATTGCCGATGGCGAACTCGTCTGAGGTCTATGTCATCGACGATGACGAGGCGATCCGGCTGTCGCTGCCGTTCCTGCTGCGCTCGGCCGGGATCGCGTCGCGCACCTACGAGAGCGCGCTTATCTTCCTGCGCGACGCCAAGGAGCTGTCGCCCGGCTGCGTGATCACCGACGTGCGGATGCCCGGCATGGACGGCATCGAGCTGGTCCGGCGCCTGGGCGAGATGAACCTGGCCCATCCGGTGATCGTGATGACCGGCCACGGCGACGTGGCGCTGGCGGTCGAGGCCATGAAGGCCGGCGCCTTCGACTTCATCGAGAAGCCCTTCAGCGACGAGGTGCTGCTGGCCGCCGTGCGCGCGGCGCTCGACGCCGATGCGCGGTCCGCGCAGGACGACCAGGCCAAGCGCCGCCACCTGGAAGCGTTCGCCAGTCTTTCGCCGCGGGAGCGCGAGGTGCTGCAGCATGTGGTCGCCGGCAAGACCAGCAAGGTGATCGCCTATGACCTCGGTATCAGCCCGAGGACCGTCGAGGTCTATCGGGCCGGCATGATGATGAAGACCGGCGCGAACAACCTCTCGGACCTGGTGCGCATGGCCCTGCTGGCGGGAATCTAGCTCGTCGAGGATGAGGCTGGCCGGGCGCTCTGCGGACCTGACGGGCACAGCCTCAGCTGGGCGCCGTCGGGGCCGGGAGGATCCCACCCGTCAGTCGCCCGAACACCTCGCCCCCGGCCGCGGCGAAGGCCTGGGCGCCGAAGCGCAGGAGGACACGCTGGCGGGCGGCCGCACCCATGGGCGCGAGCCCGTCCGGCCGGGCCAGGAGCATCATGAGCGCATTCGCCAGGGCCCTGGGGTCGGCCGGCGCGACGATCAGGCCGGTCTTGCGATCCTCGACGCTGTGGGCGAGCTGACCCACGGACGAGACGATGGTGGGCAAGCCCGCCTGCATGGCCTCGTGAGCGGCGATGCACAGGCCCTCGGCGCGCGAAGGCTGCAGATAGAGGTGCAGGTCGGCCAGGAATGCGCGCGGCTGGCCGTTGAACCCCTGCAACTGCAGGTTCTCGATCCTGGCGTTGCGCAGCGCGGCTTCGAGCTGGGCGCGGGCGTGGCCGTCGCCGGCGATGGCGATGCTGAACGGCACGGGCGGGCGGAACCCTGCGGCGCGCATGTGCGCCAGCGCCGCGATCAGCACGTCATAGCCCTTGGCCGGATGCAGCCGGCCAAGCGAGCCCAGTTGCAACCGCTCCCCCCGCCGCCAGGGCTGCGCCCGGGGTGCATCGGGGTCGGCGGCAAACAGGGGCCAGATGGCCAGGCGATCGGGTTCGACGCCGAGACGCTGAGCGGTAAGCGCCGCCACGCTCTCGGAATCGCAGACCCAGAGCCCGGTCAGGCCTTGCGTCGCCCGCAGCAGGATGCGGTTGGCGGGTTTGAGGAAGGCGTTGTGCTGCCAGCTGACGACGGGCGCCCCGCGCCGGCGGCCGACCTGCTGGCCCAGCAAGGTGGCGCGGGTCAGCGAGGTCCAGATCAGGTCGGGCCGGCTGAGTTCCACCTGCTGGTCCAGCCAGCTGAACGCCGCGAAGTGATCGCGCTCGCCCCCGTCCCGCACGCGCACGCTGAGGCCGGCCTCACGCATCGCGCCAAGCGCGCGGCCATCCCGGCGGGTGAGGGCCAGGATCTCGACGGACGCGCCGTTCTCTTCCAGCACCCGGACCACGGCCGGGACCGGCAGGGCCGCGCCGCCGCCCTCCACCGAATTGATCACATAGAGGATGCGCATCAGCCTGCCCCGGTCAGCCCGGAGATCTGGCCCGTCGTGCCGCGCGGCTGCGCGCCGTCAGCCATGGACGACCGCGGCGGCCGCCCGGACGCGCGGCGCCGGCCAGGTCAGCCCGGCGAACCGCGCCAGGGCCCGGCCGGCGCGCTCAGCCGAGGGTTCGTCGGTAAGATCGAAGCTGTAGTCGAACAGCGCCTGCTGAATCGGCCGGTAGACCCCGCCGTGGGCGTCACGCGAATGGGTCAGGGCGTCGTCCAGGTCACGGATGCGTTCGATCACCGGGCCGTTGCGCCAATGGGCGAAATTGGGATCGTCGCGCCAATCCAGCCGATGGCTGTTGAGGAACACGCAGGGACGCGGGCGCCAGAGGAATTCGTACACTTGGCTGCTGGCGTCGCCGAGATAGACGTCCGCCCGGTTGGTGTAGGCCATGGTGGTGGACGCGCGGCTGCCGAGGTCGATGTGGATGTTGGGCGCGCGCAGGTAGCGCTCCTCGATGCGGCCGGGGCGGTCGATGCGCAGCCGGTCGACGCTGACCACGAACGGGCGCTCGAACAGCATGACGTGGGGCGCGAAGATCAGATGATACTCGTCGTGCTCGACGAACCAGTCCAGCACGCGGCGGCCCGCCCCGTACCAGGACGAGAGATGCGGCGAGACATGGGGATTGTAGAGAACGACTGGCCGGCCCCCGTTCAGCACCGGATGGACGCCCCGCCCCGGCGGAACGAGATCGAACTTGGGGTAGCCCACGATCGAAATCCGTTCCGGATCGACCTTGGCCTCGGCGATCAGCCGGTCGCGGATCTTGCGGCCTGAAACCAGGACGTGGTCGAAGCCGGCGCTGGCCCTGTCGAAGCCGATGGCGCGGTCGCCCGCGCCGTGGCGAGTGTGGACGATCGCCAGGTTGTCGAGCCCGTAGCGGGTCTTGAGGATCAGCGAGGTCTTCTCCGCCACCACCAGTATGTCGAGCGTGCGGAAGAAATCCAGATTGTCACGATAGATCAGTAGCTTGGTGGCCGGCAGGACGGCTTCGAGGCTCCCGGCCAGCAGCCGGCCGACGGTCGAGGCGAGGCCCAGCTCGACCAGCGCGATCCCATCCCCGATCAAGCCGTCGCCCAGCCGGATCACCTCGGCGGTCAGCCGCGGATTGGTGGTCGCGATCACGATGTCCACGTCGAGGCCGCGGCGCGCCAGGGCGAGCGCGATCGGCAGGCTATGGGCGACCTGATGCACCTGGTCGTGATTGAAAAGGAAGCCGATCCGCATGATCGTTCGACGTCGCCGATGAGGCGCCTCCTCAATGGCGGCGTCATGGGTCTGGGGACGACGCGCAGGCGCGGCGGCGCAGGTCGTCCGCTATCGGAGGATCACAAGTTTGACCGTGGGATCCGCGCTCTTGCGACGCGCCCTCGCGCCGCTGGTGAAGACCGGCTCCCTGACCCTGATCGCGCCCTCCGGCGAGTGGCTGGTTTTCGGCGACGGCACGGGCGCACCGGTGGTGGCGCGCATCGCCGATGAGCGGGCGCTGTGGTCGATGATGCTGGATCCCGACCTGCGCACTGGCGAGCTCTACGCCGACGGCCGGCTGACCATCGAGACCGGCGACGTCCTCGATTTCCTGACCCTGATCCTGCGGCACGGCGACGACTCGCCGCCCGGCCCGATCGTCGCTGCGATCGACCGCATCCGCACCGCCACCCAGCTGTGGCGGCAGAAGAACGACCCGGGCCGGTCGCGCCGCAACGTCGCCCATCACTACGACCTCGGCGACCCGCTCTACGCCCTCTTCCTCGACCCGGACTGGCAGTATTCCTGCGCCTATTTCGAACACCCCGGGCAGAGCCTGGCCGACGCCCAGCTCGCCAAGAAGCGGCACATCGCCGCCAAGCTGCTGGCCGGGCCCGGCCATCGGGTGCTCGACATCGGCTGCGGCTGGGGCGGGCTGGCGCTCTACCTGGCGCAGACGGCGGGCGTGGCGGAGGTGCTGGGCGTGACCCTGTCGGAAGAGCAGGTCGCCCGGGCCAGCGCGCGCGCCAGGGACGCCGGCCTGCAGGACCGTATGCGCTTCGACCTGACCGACTACCGGGCGGTGAAGGGGCCGTTCGACCGCGTGGTGTCGGTGGGCATGTTCGAGCACGTCGGGCTGGGCAACTATGCCGAGTTCTTCGCCACCTGCCGCGAGCGGCTGACCGACGACGGAGTGATGCTGCTGCACACCATCGGCTGCTCGGACGAGCCCAGCGTCACCAACCCCTGGATCACCCGCTACATCTTCCCGGGCGGTCACCTGCCTTCGCTGTCCGACATGATGAAGGTGATTGAGCGCAGCGGCCTGATCGTTACCGACGTCGAGGTGCTGCGGCTGCACTATGCCGAGACGCTGAAGGCCTGGCGAGCGAACTTCCTGGCGCGGCGGGACGAGGCGGCCGTCCTCTTCGACGAGCGCTTCTGCCGGATGTGGGACTATTACCTGGCCATGTCCGAGGCCGCGTTCCGCTTCGAGAAGGTGGTGGTGTTCCAGCTGCAGCTGGTCCGCCGGCAGGAGGCGGCGCCGATGACCCGCGACTATTTCGTCCAGGCCGAAGCCGCCCTGCGGCTGCGCGAGGCCGCCGTCAGCTGACGCGGCGACGGAGTACGATCTCGGAGGCCGTGCTGCGCACCGCAACCGGCGCATAGGCCGCCAGGCGGCGCAGCACGTCCTTCTCGTCGTCGATGACCAGCACGCCGGTGAAGCGCAGCTGCGCGGTCGCCGCGTCGGCCGTGCGAACCGGTCGGACAAAACGCCGGCTGAGGTCGGCGGCCACCTCCGACAGCGGCGCGTCCTGATAGACCAGCCGGCCCTCGGTCCAGGCAAAGGCGCCGGCCGGCTCCACGGCGGTGATCACCGCGTGGGGCTCGCCGTCGCGGTGGACGAACTGCTGGCCCACGGCGACCCGGGCTGGCGCAGCCGCCGGCAGGCCGCGCGGACGCACCTCCACCAGACCGCGCCGCACGGTGAGCCAGGTCGCGCTCGCGTGCCGCCGCAGGTTGAACTGGGTGCCCACCACCCTGACCTCGCGGTCGCCGACCGAGATCACGAAGGGCCGCCTGGGGTCGTGGGCGACATCGAAGACCGCCTCGGCGTCGGCCATCTCGACGCGCCGCAGATCGCGGCCCAGCCTGACCGTCAGCGACGAGGCGCCGTTGAGCTTGATGCGCGTGCCGTCGGCCAGGAGGATGTCGCGTACCTCGCCGGCCGCGGTCCTGTAGGTCTGCCCCGGGTCCGCGGGCGCGGGCCAGTTGGCGACGCCGAACACGCCGGCCGCGACCGTGGCGGCCAGCGCGCCGCCGGCGGCAAGCCACGCGCGGCGTGTGATCCCGCGCTCGGGCCGGCGCGCGGAAATCGGACGGCGAGGCGCATAGGCCGGAGCATCCAGCGCGCGCGCGATCGCCGGCGCGTCGTCGTCCAGCGCCAGCCAGAGCCGCTCCAGCCATTCGTAGGCCGCGGCGTGCCGCGGCGTCTGCAGCCAGGCCTCGAAGGCCAGCCAGTCGTCGCCGGTCGCGTCCTCGCTGTGTAGGCGCACGAACCAGGCCGCCGCCTGAGCCGCGGCGCCCTCGCGCGAAATCCTGGTCTCCTCGGTCATCGGCCCGCGGTCTGGATGCGGATCATTCCGCCACCCTCAATGAGATGACGCCACCCTCGGCGAATGTCCTCCACCACGTCACCGCAATCTTGCCGAAAGATGCTTCAAAGCGGCCATGACGTGCTTTTCCACGCCGCTGCGGGAGATTCCCAGCCGTTGCGCCACCTCAGGATGGCTCAGGCCGTCGAACTTGTGCATCCGGAAGACCCGCTGGGTTTGCTCGGGCAGGTCGCGCAGCGCGACGACCACGGCGTCCAGGCGCTGGCGCGCGGCGATCGCCTGCTCGGCGTCGGGCTGTTCGGCGACCTCTTCGGCCCCCACGAAGGTGCTGTGGGTGTCGCGCCAGGATGCGTCGCGCGCGGCGGTGCGGTGCTGGCCCCGCAGGCTGTCCAGCATCAGGTTGGAGCCCAGCCGGTAGAGATAGCCGACGGGATTGTGCACCTGGGTCCCCGCGTCGATGGCGACGAGCCTGAGGTAGATGTCCTGTACGAGGTCCTCCGCGGCGGAGGCCGAGCGCAGGCGAAGCGCGAAGAACCTCACCAGGTCCGCGCGCCGCTCCAGGTAGGCCGCGAGCACGGCCGAGGCGCCTTCCGGGCTATCCCGGCGCAATGGCGCCATCCTCCATCCTGACGATACGGGTTGCGTGCTCGATAAGCCGCGGATCGTGGGTGACGCAGACGACCGAGGCCCCCGCCTCCACCGCCGCCTCGCGCAGCAGCCGGGTGGCCTGGCGGCCGTTGTCGGAATCGAGGGCGGAGGTGGGCTCGTCGGCGAAGATCACCTGCGGCTGCTTGGCGAGCGCGCGGGCGATCGCCACCCGCTGCTTCTCGCCGCCGGAGAGCTCGTAGGGTCGGCTGCCCAGCCGCGCGCCCAGCCCCACCCGCTCCAGCGTCTCGCGCGCCCTCGCCGTGGCCATATCCCGGCGCAGGCCCTGCTGTTGCAACACCACGCTCACCTGCTCCAGGGCAGTGAGCGCCGGCAGCAGGTGGAAGCCCTGGAAGACGAAGCCGAAATGCTCGAGCCTGAAGAGGTCGAAGGCGTCGCGCGAGAGGGTCCGCAGGTCGCGGCCAAGCACCGAGACATGGCCGGCGCTGGGGCTAAGCAGGCCGGAGATCACGGCCAGCAGGGTCGATTTCCCCGATCCCGACGGCCCGGCGACGACCAGGAACTCGCCGCGCTCCAGCCGGAAATCGGTGACCGCCAGAGCCTGCACACGCTCGGCGCCCTCGCCGTAGCTCTTGGCGATGCCCCGGGCGAGGATGGCGGGCGAGGTCACTGTCCGCCTGTGGCGAGCGCCAGCCGGACCCGCGCCTCGGTGAGCGCCAGACGCGCGATCCGGAGCTGATCGGCGGCGGTCTCCTGGGCCAGCTGGACGGCGACGTCGTCGAGGCCGTCAGCGACGCCTTCGCGGCGGCGGGCGGCGTTCACCGCCAGGGCGTGGCGCGCCTGGTCCAGGCCAGCCTGGGCGGCGGCGAGGTCGCGGCCGGCGCGGGCCTGGTCGACCACGGCGGTGCGCACCTCGGACCAGGCCTGCAGCACGGCCTTGCGGTAGGAGAGGTCGGCGATGTCGGCGTCAGCGCTGGCGCCACGCACCTTGGCCCGCGCCGCCCCGCCGTCGGCGAGCTGGTGGGTGAGCGAGGCGGCCAGCGCCCAGGCCAGGGCCCGGGCATCCAGCAGGGTGGCGATCTCGGCGTCCGGCGCGCCCAGCAGGGCGGCGATCTGGAACCGCGGCAGCGAGGCGGCCACCGCCTCCGCCCGCCTGGCGTCGGCAGCGTGCAGGCGCGAGAGCGCCGCCTGGACGTCCGGCCGGGCGGCCACGGCGTCGGACCGGGTCGAGGCCGGATCGTACCGCATCGCGAGCGGCGCGCCCGCAGGGAGCGGCGCCGCCGGCTGGCCCGTGAGGTCCGCGAGCCGGGCGGTCTGCAGCGTCACGTCTTCCTGCGTGGCCCGATACGCGGCGGTCGCCCGGGTCAGCGCCAGGCGGGCCGCGCTCAGAGCGTCCGCACCGGCGACCCCCTCGGCGACCCGGCGCTGGGTCAGGTCGAGCGCGCGGCCGGCCAGCCGGACCCGCCGATCCGACGTCACGCCGTCATCCTGGGCGGCGCGCAGCGCGGCATAGGCCCGCACGGTGTCGGCGGCCACCAGCAGCCGGGCCGCAGCGACATCGGCGGCCGCGGCGGCCTGGTCGTGGGAGGCCGCCGCCTGCGCCCGCTTGAGCCGGCCCCAGAGGTCGATCTCGTAGCCGGCTTCGAAGGTTGGCGTGCCGGCGCTGCGGGCATCGCGCAAGCTGGTTCCGCCGGCTGCGGCCTCAGCGCCGACCTCGACCTGCAGCGTGCGCGCCGACCCCGCCGTCTCGACATCCGCCTGCGCCCTCTCCAGTCGCGCGATGGCGATCTTGACGTCGAGCGCGCCGGCGTCGGCCTTGTGCAACAGCGCGGCGAGGGCGGGGTCCGCGAAATCCACCTTCCAGGGCGACGGCCCGCTGGGCGCCAGGCGCGCCACGGGATCGGTGCGCGGGGCGCGGTCGGCCGGGTCTAGGTTGGCGCAGGCCGAGAGCATCGTCGCCGCCAGCGCCAGCGCGCAGCAGGCCGCGGGCCTCATGGCGTGAACCGCACCAGCATCCGTTCGCCGAGCCTGAGATCTTCGGCGCCGCCCAGGGTGAGGATGACCGTGACCACGCGCGTGTCCGCCTTGGCCGTCGGCTCGTCGGGCAGGGAGGGCCCAGAGAGGATGTCCGACACCCGCAGCACCCGGGCGGGATAGGACTGCCCGGCCTGGAACTGCCGCGTGGCCAGCGCCACCATACCGGGGCGCACCCGGCCGGCGAAGGCTTCGTCGAGCTCGGCCCGGATCACCCGGCGTCCATCGGGCTCAAGGATGAACAGCGATGTCGAAGCGCTGACAAAGGCGCCCGGCGCGACGGCGCGGCGCACCACCCGGCCGGCGACCGGAGCGCGAACGCTGCGCACCTGGACTTCATAGGCGCCGAGTTCGCGCCGGGCCTGGGCCGCGCGCAGGGCGGCCGCGGCCTGGCCCTGCTCGCCGCGCGCCACTGTCGCGGCGGTGGCCGCCCGCTCCGCATCCTGGCGGGTGGCGGCGTCGGCCTGGACGAGGCGGGCCAGACGCTGGGCCTCGCGATCGGCCGCCTGGGCCTTCGCCGCCGCCAGCCCGAACTGGGCCTGGCGCTCCGCCACCTCGGCCGCGTCCACGTCCAGGTCGAGCCGGACCTGCCGATCCTGCAGGGTCGCCAGGACCTGGCTGGCGGCGACGTGGTCGCCCTCTTCCGCCAGGGTGCGCTCGACGACGCCGTCGCGGGGCGCGCGCACGCGGATCAGGCCGGCCTCGGCATCGATCACCCCCTGCGCCACCGCGATCGGCGAGGGCGACGCCGCGCCGTCGCGCGCGGGCGTCGGCGCATCGCGCGAGCAGCCGGCCACGGCCAGCAGAAGGGCCAGGAGCGGCCAGCCCCTCATAGCAGCAGCACCGCGGGATCGGCCTGGCCTACGCGCCTGAGCGCAAAGAGGCCGGAGCCCAGGGCCGTGACCATCACCAGCCCCCCGGCCAGCGCCATCATGGAGAACGAGAACACCGCCGGCACACCGCCGGCCCGGGCGCCGATCGCCAGGAGGCCGGTCAGGAGCGCGGCGGCCACCAGCCCCGCCACCCCGACCCAGGCGCTCTGCGCCAACACGATACGCTGCAGCGCCGCCATGGGAAAACCGAGCGCACGCAGGGCGGCATACTCCCTGAGGGATCCGGCGACGGCCGCCGCCAGGGTCTGGCTGGTGATGATCACGGACACCAGGATCGCCACCACGCTGCCGAACACGAAGGCGACGCCAGCGCCGGACTCCCCAAGCCAGTAACGGGTGGTGCGGCGTGCGAAGGCGGCGGCGGTGAGGGCTTCCATGGACTGGCCGCCGGGGCCGGCGTTCAGAGCGGCGGCGACGTTCGTGGCCTGGTCCGGATCGTCCAGGCGCGCGAGCAGGTAGGCGACCTTGCCATCCGGTCCCGCGCCCGGATCGAGTTGGCGGGTGGTGGCGAGCGAGGCGATGACGTTGACGCCGCCCAGGCCGCGCAGGCCGCGGGTGACCCCGGCCACCCGCACCTGCCGGCCATTGATCTGGGCCAGGCCGCCTACCGCCACCTGCAGCTTGTGCAGGTCTGCCTGGTCGATCAGGACGGTGGCGGGGGCGGCGACCGCCGCGCGCAGCTCGGGCGTCAGGGCGTCGGAGAGCGCCATGGCGTCGGCGCCGGTGTCGACGCCGACGATGTAGACATTGACGATCCCCTTGCTCGGCGTGCGCCATTCGCCCGAGCCCCAGAGGAACGGCTCGACCCGACGCACGTGTCGGTTCATCCAGGCGAACAGCTCGGCGCGCGGGGCGATGGGGCGGCCGAGGTCGATGCTCTGCACGCCGGGGAAGCCGATCCACAGGTCGGCGTCCGAGCGGGTGACGTAAAGGCTCGAGAGCGAGAAGATGCCCAGGATGATCGCGGCCTGCATCAGCACCAGCAGGCCCGAGAACGCCACGGCCACCACCGCCGGCGTGAACCGCCGCCAGTCGTAGACCAGGGTCTTCAGGGCCAGCGACATCAGGGGCGCTCCGCGTCGGGCAGGTCGGCGCGCCCGATCATCCAGACCCCGGTGAGGATCGCCGCGCCGCCCAGCACCTGCATCAGGTCGGCGGGCTCGTGGAGGACTGTCCAGCTGGCCAGGATGACCAGGACGTAGCTCAGCGCCGACAGCGAGAACGCCGCGCCCAGCTTCATCTCCGCGAGCACCACCATCCAGGCGGCGAAGCTGACGATCTCGAAGGCGAGCAGCGCCTGCGCCCAGGGATTGTGCGCCAGCAGGCTCAGCCAGGCGGGTCCGAACGGCGTGCCGGTCAGCGCCTTCGAGGCCTCCTTGGCCGAGATCTGGTAGGCCAGCGTCAGGATCGGCAGGATGCCGCAGAGCGCCCAGAGCGCCGCGCGGCGACGGCCGGGCCCGGCCTCGCGCTTCTGGCTCCAGATGGTCATGCCGCCTGCCCCGGGATCGGGTCGGCCGCGAACAGCGGCGCGACCAGGCGCAGGCCGCCATTCAGCAGCGCATTGCGGTGCCGGAAGTAGTTCGAGGTCCTGGCCAGCTCGCTGCCGAGCCTGAGCTTGTTCTCGTAGCCCGCCTGGCCCGACTGGTAGCGGGTGAGGCCGCGCTCCAGGCAGAGCCGGACGTTGGTGAACCAGCTCAGGAAATAGAGGTTCAGCGGGCGGCCCCGCTCGGCGTCCATGCAGAAGAACTTGTCGAGCAGCGTCCGGCCGTCCTGCAGCAGCAGGTTCACCGCCAGCAGCTCTTCGCCGGCATAGTAGAGGACGTAGAGGGCGCGCTCGCCCAGCCGCGCGGCGACGCCCTGGAAATAGGCCGGCGTCAGGTCCTCCAGCGCCATCTCCGCCCGCGCCCGGGTCTGCCGATAGAGCGCCATGACCCGGTCGATGACGTCGTCCACGTTGGAGCGCACCTCGATGCGCACCCGGTCGAAGGCGCGAAGCTTGCGGCGCATGTCCTTGCGGGCGCCGGGCGAGAGCCGGGTCAGGTAGTCGTCGAGGCTGGCGAAGTCGATGTCGAGGTGGGCGCTGGGCAGGCTGGCGATGGCGCGGTAGCCGCAGGCCTCGGCCGCGCCGCGCCAGAGCCACGCCTCGTCCTGCGCCACGTCCTTGATCCCCAGCAGGCCGCAGCGCTCGGCCGCCGCCGCCCGCTCGAAGCCCGCCAGCATCTGGCGCAGCAGCGCCGGGCGTCGGGCGCGCCCGACGCCGGGATCGAACCCCAGCATGGCCGTCTCGGTGCAGGGCGAGCCGACGCAGGCCAGGCGCAGGGTGAGCGCGTCCGGAAGCACCTTGCGCAGGCCCGCCGCCAGCTGGCGGCCCGGTCCGGCAAGCGTGGTCTCCAGCGCATATTCGGTCAGGAAGGCCGGCGCGGCCGCCAGCAGTTCGCCGCCCGCTTCGAGCAGCAGATAACGCCAGCGGAACCCCTCCAGCCCGGCCGCCTCCACCGCCATCAGATAGTCGTAGCCTTCCAGGATCCCGGGAAAGAGCCGGTCCCAGCGCGCGGCGTCGAGCTGCGCCAGGCTGTCGACAACCCGCAGTTCAGGCATCGACCTGCGCCTTGGGCACAGCCTTGACGGTCACCGGGGCGCCGAAGAACGCGGCGGTCATGTCGCCCACCCGGCTGCGTTCCTTGTCGACGTGGATCATATGGTAGCTGTCTTCCAGCACCTCGAGTTGCACCGGACCGGCCAAGGCGTCGCGCAGGCGCTCGGCGTTGCGCAGGTGGGCCATGTCGTCCTCGCGGGCGTGGACGATGAGGGTCGGCGTGCGGATGTCGGGGCCCAGCCGCTCCACGTGCCGCGCCAGGCGGTACATCTCATAAAGAGAGCCGATCGGCAGCCGGTCGATCGAGCCTTCGATCAGGGTGTCGGGCGCCCGCGACGCGAGCTCGCGCAGACGCAGGTCCTTCAGCCCATAGGGATAGGTTTCCGTCCAGCTCAGGCGCCTGACCAGCGGCAGGTTGGCCACGAACTGGATCAGCGGCGCGGCGACGGCGAAGCGGGGCATGTTCCAGCCGTCGTATTCGAAGGTCATGGAGTAGGCCGCGGCGCCGCGGATCTCGGGAACTTCCGCGCAGAGCGCCAGGCCCAGCGCACCACCGACGCAGATGCCGGCGACATAGACCTCGTCGACCCCGCGGGCGAGCCGCTCGTAGGCCGCATGCACGGAGTCCAGCCAGTCGCGCCAGGTGGTCTTCAGCAGCGTCGTCTCATCGACCCCGTGGCCGGCCATCTGCGGCGCGCTGACGTCGAAGCCGGCGCGGTTCAGGCGCCGGGCCACCGGCCGCATCTCGCTGGGCGCGCCGGTGAGGCCGTGGATCAGCAGGACGCCTTTGCGGCCTTCTCCCCTGAGCTCGAAGCTGCGGTCGATCACCCGACGCTCCCCCCGGGCCGCGCAGGCTGGCGGCGGTTGGCCCGGGCCATGAACCGCAAGGCGTGCGCAGGTCCGATGACGTGGACCCCCATAGCGGCCTGCTCTTTCGCGACGGCGCAGCGCAGGGCCGGGGTCACGCTCATAGGCCGCCTCCCCGGACGCCCGAGACGGCAATGCAGAGCACACCGAACGCCACCAGCCCCGCGCCCAGCTGCTGGCGGCGGCTGAACGGCTCGCGCAGCACCAGGGCGGCGGCCAGCGGCGTGCCGGCATAGGCGAGCGTCGTGATCGGGAAGGCCACCGCCAGCGGCGTGTGCTCCAGCACCGTCAGCCAGACGCCGACTTCCAGCACCCAGAGCACCAGGCCGACCCAGAGCAGCGGATGGGTCAGCAGCGAGGCGACATAGCGGTCGGGCGCGGCCTGCAGGCTGGCGGCCTTGAAATTGAGTTCGCGCGCGATCTCCGCCAGCACGCAGAACCCCAGCAGCACCAGCGACCAGATCGTCAGCCCGCCCGTCATCGGTCGAGCCCCGCAATGAGGTCGAGGAGTTCGAGGTTGGCGGTCTCGTTGGCGGCCCGGGCGGTGGCGTTCGGCCGCGCCCAGGGCTGGTCCAGCAGGGCCTCGCCGCGCTTCAACAGGCTGGCCAGCGGGCCGCCGCCATAGACGGCGGGCGACCAGTCGCCGACCACGTCCGCGCCGATGATCCGGTGGTGCTGGCCGACGCGCGACAGCATCGCCTTCAGGAAGGCCAGGCTGGTCCGGCCCTGGTCCCAGTTGGTGCCGGCGTCGGCGGCGCGCAGGACGTCCTTGTCGATGGTCACATAGACGCAAGGCGTCTCGATCCGGGTCGGCAGGACGTCGAGAAACGCCGTCTCGCCCATGGACTCGATGGTCGGCCAGGCGCGGCCGGCGATGGTGACCCTCTCGCCGCCGCGGGGTGCACGGTAGGCATAGAGCTCCACCCGATCTTCGCTGACCAGATCGAGGTCGGCGCCCTTGCCTTCCGGCCGGTCGATATCGGCGCTGCAGACGCCCACCGTCACCACGCGGGCGATCTCAGGCATGCGCGCCGCCAGGCCCACCCAGGAGCCGCAGTGGGCGCCGTTGGCGAACTTAACCCAGTCCGGATGGTTGTCGAAATGCAGCAGAGTGACGGGCGGATGGCCGGCGGCCTCGCAGGCCCTGGCCAGCAGGGTCGGGGTGATATGGTGGAAATCGCCGGAACCGGAGAACACCAGGAACGGGCCGTCCTGTGCCGGCAGCGCCGCGGCGATCCGCGCCCGCAGGCGCTTGAGCGCGGTCGGCCGGCCCCACAGCCTGAGCGCGGGCCCCAGATGCCGGCAATCGAGATTGCGGCCGCCCCGCGCGCGCACCGACAGGTCGAGCTCGCGCTGATCGCTCAGCGCGCTGTCGAGATGCAGTAGCGCGGTGCGCATGGCCCGTACTCAGCTGGCGACGCAGCGGCGCAGCAGGACGTCGAGGAGCTTCAGCGCCAGGTCGATCTCCGGACCGGTGATCTCCAGAGACGGCGCGAGGGTGATGACGTTCTTGTGGTAGCCGCCGACGTCGAGGATCAGGCCGAGCTTCCGGCCGTCGACCTCCAGGTCGCCCTTCATCGCCTCGGCCTCCATGCGATCGAGCAGCGGCTTGTTCGGCGTGAAGCCGTCGGCCTCGCAGATCTCGCAGCGCAGGGCCAGGCCCAGGCCGTCGACGTCGCCGATCTGCGGCCAGCGGCGTTGCAGCTCCTTCAGGCCGTCGAGGAAATAGGCGCCCTTCCCGGCGACCAGGGTTGCGTAGTCGCTCTCGGCGCACATCCGCAGGGTCTCAAGCGCGACCGCCGTGCCCATCGGATTGGCGTTGAATGTCGAGTGCGTCGAACCGGGCGGGAAGACCTTCGGATTGATCAGCTCCTCGCGCGCCCAGAGGCCGGACAGCGGATTGAGGCCGTTGGTCAGCGCCTTGCCGAACACCAGCATGTCGGGGCTGACCCCGAAGTGCTCGATCGACCAGAGCTTGCCGGTCCGGTACATGCCCATCTGGATCTCGTCGACCACCATGAGGATGCCGTGCTGGTCGAGGATCTTCTTGATTCCGGTGAAGAAATTCAGCGGCGGGATCACATAGCCGCCGGTGCCCTGGATCGGCTCGACGTAGAAGGCCGCGAACTCCGCCTGGCCGGTCTTGGTATCGAGGACGCCGTTGTATTCGGTCTCGAACAGGCGGGCGAATTTGGCGACGCACTGCTCGCCGTACTCCTCCTTGGTCATGCCCCGGGGGCCGCGGAAGTGGTAGGGGAACTCGATGAACTGGGCGCGGTCGCCGAAGTGGCCGTAGCGGCGGCGGTAGCGATAGGACGAGGTGATCGCCGAGGCGCCCAGGGTGCGGCCGTGGTAGCCGCCCTCGAAGGCGAACATCAGGCTCTTTCCGCCCGAGGCGTTGCGCACGATCTTCAGGCTGTCCTCGACCGCCTGGGCGCCGCCGACGTTGAAATGCACGCGGCCCTTGGCGCCGAACTTGGCCTCCGCATCGCGGGCGATCATCGCGGCGAGCTCGACCTTCTCGCGGTGCAGATATTGCGAGGCGACCTGCGGCAGCCGGTCCAGCTGGCGGTGCGCGGCGGCGTTCAGGCGCGGGTTGCGGTAGCCGAAGTTGACCGCCGAGTACCACATCTGCAGGTCCAGGAAGGCCTGGCCCTCGGCGTCGTACATGTACGAGCCTTCGCAGGTCTCGAAGAACTTCGGGTGTTCGAGGTAGTGGACGGTGTCGCCCCACGAACAGTAGTCGGCTTCGAGGGCGCGCAGTTCAGCTTCGGTGGGAGCGGCGGGGGCGTCGTACATGGAAACTCCGGCGTAGAAATCAGAGCGAGGCCGCGCGGACGGCCCTGAACGACGGATCGCCCAGCAGCTGCGCCAGCGCGCGGGTAACGTCGTGGAAGGTGCCGAACGGCGTGAACGCCTGGCTGCGCGTGGCGGCATAGTCGGCGAGCGCGCCCTTCGCGAAGAGCATGTCGGCACGGCCCGAGACGCAGAAGTCGGACCGGCCGTCGCCGACGTAGACCGTGGTCCGCAGCTCGGGCTCCCAGGGCTCGGTGACGGCGCATTTGCAGACGCCCGAGCCGGCGGCGCAGCCTTCGCGCGACCAGGGCTGTTCCAGGCGCCATGCGCCGGGCTCGCCCGTCAGGCGGTTGGCGATCACCGGCAGATGGTCCAGCCCGTGCCGCGCCATGATGCGGGAGATGAAATAGTCGACTCCGTCGCTGACCACGCCGACCGGCAGGCCGCGGCGCTCGCACCAGCCGACGAAAGCCTTGAAACCGGGGTCGAGGTCCGCGCCATCGAGCACGGCGTCCAGCTCGGCCTGGCCGCCGCCGATCAGTGCGACCTGTCGGCGCATACAGTCGGCCGCGGCGATTTCACCGGCCACCCAGCGCGCCTCAAGATCGCGCCACGCTGGATCGGCGAGCGCCTCCAGCACCCGGTCGGTGGTATCCTGTGTCGTGATAGTGCCGTCAAAATCGCAGATGATACGCATGCTGGCGGGCGTTTTCCGTGCCGAGCGCGCCCCCGCGCCTGACCCATCGACGTCACCAAGGCGCCGGCCCCTCAAAATAATCTATTCGCCACCGTCGAATCGTCCGCGTCCGGACCGTCACGGCGCTCGAGCGACCCTAGAAATCCCTGCTCAGGCTGATGCCGATCGTGCGTGGCCGCAGGGGCGTCGACTGCAGCGCCCGGCTGCGGCTGAACGGATTTCCGAAGGAGAAGGTGTTGGCGCGCTCGTCGGTGACATTGTCCAGATAGGCCTGCAGGCGAAGGCGTTCGGACTCCAGGGCGAAGGCGAGCCGGCCCACGCCGTAGTCGCCCATGCGGCTGGCCCTGGCGCCGTCGAAGGTCAGGAAGGAATGGCCGACGAAAGCCACCTGGCCCGAGACCTCGGCCCGCCACCCCGCCCACAGCGTCCAGCGGTAGCGCGCGTCGACCGAGCCGAGCAGAGAGGACACCCCCGGCAGGCCGATGTCGACACTGGCGGGAAAGGCGTTCGAGACCCGGGTGATCGTCGGGTCCTCGACGACGCCGTTGGCGCGCACCTGCCAATGGTCGTCCGGCCGCCAGAGCGCCTCGACCTCCAGGCCGGTGTTCGCGCCATCGCCGATGTTCACCGTCATGGGTAGGCCGGAGGCGAGGTACTGATCCGTCTGCACCCGGTTCCAATCGGCATGGTAGACGGCGGCGCGAAGCGTGAGCGTCCGCTTGAAGAGCGGCAGGGTCCCGCCGGCTTCATAGCTGCGCAACCGATCCGGCTCGAATGCGGTGGCCTGCGTCCCGGCCGATGCGCCATCGGCGGCGGCCGGGATATTGAAGCCGCCCGCGCGAAAGCCCTCCTGGATCTGGGCATAGAGCACCACGCCTGGCGACCAAGCGTAGCTGGCCCGCAGCTTCGGGGCGACGCCGTCGTCGTTCAACCGGCGCCGCATCCTCGGCAGGCCGGGAGCAAGGCCGAACTGATCGCCCGCGAACGACAGGTGGCTCGCGAACAGGCGGCCGCCGGCGGTGACGGTCAGGCGCGGGGTGAGGTCATAGGCCGCCTCGCCGTAGATCGCCGCCTCGGTCAACTGGTCGCGGCGACGGTAGACCAACTGGCCGGGCGCCTCCGAGCGTGGGTCGGAGATCGTCGCGCTGTCGGTCTCGTTGGTCTGGGAGGCGAAGACGCCGCCCAGCCACTGCAGCCGCCCCTCCCGCGCCGAGGTCAGGACGGCGTCGGCGACGAAGAGGTCGACCTTGCGCAGCTCGTCGAACGCCAGCGGGTCTGAGCGGCCGAACGCCCCGGTGGCGTCGTATCGGGTCTGCGGGCTGTGATCGATGAAGGCCAGGGAGACCTTCAGGTCCGCCGCCTCGCCCGCGTGGGTCAGGGAGACGCTGACCTGGGAGAAGTCGTTGTCTTGCCGCTCCCGCACCCGCGCGTCGCGGGCGAGCGCGCTGCCGGCCCCTTGGGCATACTGGGCGTCGCGGGTGTTGATCGACTGATGGGCGTAGCCGGCCTGCACCCGCCACGTCGACGAAAGGTCGAGGAGGCCGGTCACCCGCACCCCGGAACGCTGGCCGTAGTTCACGTCCTTCAGGCCCAGGCGGACGTTGTCGATATAGCCCGGCCGTTCGTCGCGGTAGGCGACCAGGCGCACCGCGGCGTGGCCGTCCAGCAACGGCACATTGACCACGCCGTCGAGGCCCGTTCCCTGGGCGCCGTGCTGGATCGCCAGGGCCTCCACGCTGACCGTGCCGGCGAAGGCCTGGGGATCCGGCTTGATCGTGATGAAGCGGACGATACCGCCGATCGAGCCGGAGCCGTAGAGCGTGCCCTGCGGCCCACGCAGCACCTCCACCCGATCGACGTCGACCAGCCGCAGGTCCGGGTCCGGCGCGCTGTAGGTGATCGGCACGTCGTCGAGATAGAGCCCGACCGTCGACTGGGTATGGCCGGTGAAGGAGCCGTCCGAGAGGCCGCGCACGAAGATCTTGTTACGTCCGGAGCCCAGATTGGTGACCGTCACGCCCACCATCTGCGGCGCCAGGTCGGCGAAGGATTTCCCGCCAAACCGGCCGAGGTCCTCGCGGGTCGCAGCGGTGATCGCATAGGCGCGGCCGACCAGCGGCTCGGTCCGGCGTTCGGCCGTCACCACCAGTTCGTCGAGAGGGTTGGACAGGGCTGGCGGAGGGCTGGCCTCGGGCCGCGGCACGCGGCTGGCCCGCTCTGGCGGCGGTGCGCCGAAGATCCGGAAACTCCTGCCGTCGATCGACTGGAAATCACAGCCGGGCGGCAGCAGTTTCGCCAGCGCCCGGCCGGGGCTCATCAGGCCGTAGGTGGCGCGGCTGACGCCTTCGCAGCCCGCCGACGGCAGGCCGCCCACGGAGACGTCGCCCTGGATCGCGAACCGCACCACCGCCCGGTTCACCGGTTCGGACGGCAGGTGGAAGATCTGCGCCTCGGCGGCGCGGACGGCGACCGGCCACGCCAGCACGGCGGTCATCGACAAGGCCACGATGGCCCCGGTGCGCCGCGCACCGCGCGCCGCCCTGTAGTGCATCCGCAGCATCATAAGACCGAAGCCATCTCCCGCTCGGCCATGGCCATATCACCGCCCGGCGCTCTGGCGAATGCGATCGTTGGCGCCGCCAGGCGTGGCGTTTTGACCGCCAACGCTGTTGGCCCGACGCACATTGTTCGACCGATAGGGTGCTGCAACAAGCATCGACCTGAGCATCGCTCCGGTTGCATACCGTTTCTTTGACAATCTCGCGGAAGCATCCCACTGAAGTCGTGGGGATTTGAGGGAGGCCAGGGGCACGGTGACGGGGGAGGAAGACATCAGACATCTGCTGCTGTCGCTGTTGCAGGGCTTCTACTGGTTCGACGAGGGGCTGCAGAACTACCTGCAGGCCCGGGGTTGGCCGGCGGTGACGCGGCCGCAGTCGATGGTCATGGCCAACATCGTGCTGGGCGTGCACCGGCCTTCGGACATCGCGCGGCGGCTGGGCGTCAGCCGCCAGGCGATCCACGCCACCATCAACCAGATGGTCGAGCTGGGCGTCGTCGCCCTGGCGGACGATCCGGCCAACCGGCGGATCAAGGTCGTCACGCCCACGGCCCAGGGCGAGACCATGCGCGTCGACGCCCAGCGCGCCATGATGGTCATGGGCGAGGAGCTGGGCCGCCGGGTCGGCAAGGCCCAGCTCCTGAAAGCCGCCCACCTGCTGCGCGAGGACTGGGGCCCGCCGCTCACCTTCGATCCCGCGGCGGTGAAGGGCGACGCCTGACCGCCTGAAATCCACATCGATCCCTTATGCGGAAGGGGCATATGGGGGAGCGTCCTCCTGAATAGCGCAGAGGCGGCCATGCCCAGCGACCTTGCAGTCCCATCTTCCACCCCTGACCTTGAGGCGCCGAACGCGCGCCTGGCCGGGACCTCCGCCGTCACGGGCTACGCCCTGAGCCTGGCTCTGGTCGGGGCCGCAACGATCGCCGCCTTCGTGGTCGACCATATCGTCCAGACGCCCAATCTCTCGCTGGTCTTCGTCCTGCCGGTGATCGGGGCGGCGCTGAGCTTCGGGTGGGGCCCTGCCCTGATGTCGGCTCTGCTCGGCGTGGCGGTATTCGATTTTCTGTTCGTCGAGCCGCGCCTGTCCTTCGAGGTCGCCAATCCGACGGACCTGTGGGCGCTGGCCCTGCTGCTGCTGGTGGCGGCCATCGCGAGCACCGTCGGCGCCCAATCGCGCCGCCGCGCGGTCGAGGCGCGCCGCGCCGCCGAGCAGGCCGAGGCCCTGCACGACCTGGCGCACGGCGTCATCAGGGCGGCGCCCTCGCAGGACCTTATCCCGATGGCGGCCCGATCCCTCGGCAGGATCTTCGCCGCCCCGGCGCTGATCCTCGTGGAAAAGGCCGGGACGCTCCGGCCGGCCGGGTCGAGCGGCGGCGCGACCCTGACGCCGGCCGATCACGAGGCCGCGCAATGGGCGCTCGCCAATGGCAAGCCGACCCGGGCCGAGACCTATCCCTTCGACCAGGCCGCGTTCGATTTCTGGCCGGTGGCGACGACCTCGGGCCGCCGGCTTGTGCTGGGCGTGAAGCTCGCCGCGCGCGCCGAGGGCCGGCCCGACACGCCTGACCGCCTGGTCGATCTCGTCGCGGGCTACCTGGCGGCCGCCCGCGACGGTCGGCGCACGCCCGCCTGAAGGCGCGGACGGGCGGACCTCACGTCTGCGAGGCGATCCGCAGCATGTCGTCGGTGACGAAGCGGTAGCCGATGCCCGGTTCGGTCAGGATGATCTGCGGCTCGGCAGGATCGTTCTCGATCTTCTGGCGCAGCTGGCCCACGAACACGCGAAGGTACTGGGTGTCGTCGACGTGCGCCGGCCCCCAGACCGCGAGCAGCAGGTCGCGATGCTGCATGACCTTGCCGGCGTTGAGCGCGAACTGCGCCAGGAGGTCGTATTCCTTCGGCGAAAGGTGGACGATCTCCTCGCCGCGGGTCACGTAGCGGCGCGGGAAGTCGATGGTCAGCGGCCCGGTCTTGATGACCGCCGGCGGCGGCTCGGCGGCGTGGGAGCGTTGCCGCAGCGCCGCCCGCAGGCGGGCCAGCAGCTCGCCCACGCCGAACGGCTTCTCCACATAGTCGTTGGCGCCGAGGTCCAGGGCCTCGATCTTCTCGGTCTCGCGGTCGCGGGCCGACAGGATGATGATCGGCTCGTGATAGAATTCCCGCGCCTTCATCAGCACCTGCTTGCCGTCCATGTCCGGCAGGCCGAGGTCGAGCACGACGGCGTCGGGGGCAGCCCTGGCGATCTCGCGCAGGCCTTCGGCGCCGGTATCGGCGCGCAACGGCTCGAAGCCGTCGGCCTGCAGGGCGGCGCGCAGGAAACGGTGGATCTGCGGCTCGTCGTCGATCACCAGGACGCGGGGATACACACTCATTGGGGCGCCTCGGATGTGGGGGGAGCCTTTGGCAGGCTGATCAATACGCGCGCGCCATGGTCGCCGTGGATCGGACTCGCCGCGGCGATCCGCCCGCCCCGCGTCCTTTCTACCCGGCCAGCGTCGACCCCGGATGCGGCGTGGCGGCGTCGAGTGCGAGGTTGGTCTGCAGGACGTTGACGCGGGGCTGTCCGAAGACGCCCAGCCAGGCGCCGGTGGTGTTGGCGGCGATCGCGCGCTCAACCTCGCCCACCGGGATGCCGCGCGCCGCGGCGACCCGGGCGGCCTGGCGCTGGGCGTTGGCGGGCGAGATGTCCGGATCCAGACCCGAGCCGGAGGTGGTCAGGGCGTCGCCGGGGATGGCGCCGGCGCCTTCGCCCTGGATGGCCTTGGCGCTTTCCGCGACCCGCCTGGCAAGGTCTTCGTTGAGCGGGCCGAGGTTCGAGCCGGAGGAGCCGGAGGCGTCGTAACCGTCGGAGCCCGCGCCCGAGGGGCGCGGATGCAGGTACTGCGGCTTGGTGAAGTTCTGGGCGATCAGCGCCGAGCCGATCACCTGGCCGTTGGCGTCGCGGATCAGGCTGCCGCCGGCCTGAGCCGGGAAGGCGAACTGCCCGATGCCGGTGACCAGTAGCGGATAGCCGACCCCGAGCAGGAGGGTGAAGAAGAGCGTGGCGACGATAGCCGCGCGGGCTTGGGCGAGCATGGGTTAGGGCTCCCTGGAAGGTGGCGTTGACGCCCGCGACCACGCGGCGGCGGCGGCGCGTTGCCCGGCGCGGGTCACAAGCTCATGGTCCATCACACCAGCCCCATGCCCGACACGATCAGGTCGATGAGCTTGATGCCGATGAAGGGCGCGATGATCCCGCCCAGCCCATAGATCAGCAGGTTGCGCTGCAGCAGCTTCGCCGCGCCGATGGCGCGGTACTGCACGCCCCTGAGCGCCAGCGGAATCAGGGCGACGATCACCAGGGCGTTGAAGATCACCGCCGACAGGATGGCGCTCTTCGGGCTCGAAAGCCCCATGACGTTGAGCGCGCCCAACGCGGGCAGGGTGACGACGAACAGCGCCGGGATGATCGCGAAATACTTGGCCACGTCGTTGGCGATGGAGAAGGTGGTCAGCGCGCCGCGCGTGATCAGCATCTGCTTCCCGACCTCGACGATCTCGATGACCTTGGTGGGGTCGCTGTCCAGGTCGACCATGTTGCCGGCCTCGCGGGCGGCCTGGGCGCCGGTCTGCATGGCCACGCCGACGTCGGACTGGGCGAGCGCCGGGGCGTCGTTGGCGCCGTCGCCGCACATGGCCACGAGGCGACCCCTGCCCTGCTCCTCGCGGATCAGGCGCAGCTTGTCCTCGGGCGTGGCTTCGGCGAGGAAGTCGTCGACGCCGGCTTCCGAGGCGATCGCTGCGGCGGTGACCGGATTGTCGCCGGTGATCATCACCGTGCGCAGGCCCATGCGCCGCAGGTCGGCGAACCGCTCCTTCACATTGGGCTTCACCACATCCTTCAGGTGGATCACGCCCATGAGGACGCCGTCTTCCGAGACCGCCAAGGGCGTGCCGCCGGAGCGCGCGATGCGATCCACCGCCGCGGTGAACTCGGCCGGCGCCTGGGCTGGCGTAATGCCGGCGTCCTTCAGCACGGCGTCGACCGCGCCCTTGCGCCAGGTGTGACCGTCGGCGTCGAGACCGGACTGGCGGGTGGTGGCGCTGAACGCGATCACCTTGGCGCCGGTCGGCGCCTCCAGCACCAGGCTCTGGTTGCGGGCGAGTTCAACGATCGAGCGGCCCTCCGGCGTCTCGTCGCCCAGCGAAGCCAGCAGGGTGGCGCGCAGCATCACTTCGGGACGCACGCCCGGCGCCGGGATCAGTTCGGTGGCCATGCGGTTGCCGAAGGTGATGGTGCCGGTCTTGTCGAGCAGCAGGGTGTCGACGTCGCCGGCGGCCTCGACCGCGCGGCCGGAGGTGGCCAGCACATTGACCTTCAGGAGCCGGTCCATGCCCGCGATGCCGACGGCCGACAGCAGCCCGCCGATGGTGGTCGGGATCAGGCAGATGAAGAGCGCGCCCAGCACCATCGGGTCGATCTTCACGCCCGAATAGGTCCCGAGGCCCAGGAGGGTCACCACCGCGATCAAGAAGATCAGGGTGAGACCCGCCAGCAGCACCGCGAGCGCGATCTCGTTGGGCGTCTTGCGGCGGTCGGCGCCCTCGACCATGGCGATCATCCGATCGAGGAAGGTGGAGCCCGCCTCGGAGGTGATCCTGACCTTGATCCAGTCGGAGACCACGGTGGTGCCGCCGGTGACGGCGGAGCGATCGCCGCCGCTTTCGCGAATGACCGGCGCGCTCTCCCCGGTGATGGCGGCCTCGTTGACCGAGGCGATGCCTTCGACGATCTCGCCGTCGGAGGGGACCACGTCGCCCGCCTCCACCAGGACGATCTGCCCGACCTTGAGCAGGTGCGCCGGCGTCGGCGTCACCGCGCCGGTCGCCGCGTTGGAGATCAGCTTGGCCGAGGTGGTCACGCGGGTGGCCCGCAGGCTGTCGGCGGCCGCCTTGCCGCGGCCCTCGGCGACGCTCTCGGCCAGGTTGGCGAAGAGCACCGTCGCCCAGAGCCAGAGCGCGATCTGCAGGGCGAAGCCCCAGGCGCCATGGTCCATGATCGCCAGCACCGTCGAGACGGTGGCCAGGACCGCCACGATCTCGGTGGCGAAGATCACCGGATTGCCCAGCAGCTTGCGCGGATCGAGCTTGATGAAGGCGTCCCGGGCGGCCCGGGTCAGTATGGGCGCCGAGAAGCTGCCCACGAGGGTGGCGGCCTTGCGCCGGTGGTCGCCCAGCGGGGCGGTTGCGAGGGTCATTGGACTATCCCCAGGGGGTTTCAGCGGGCCGCGACCATCTGGAGCGCCTGGAAGTGCTCCACGATGGGGCCGAGGGCGAGGGCCGGGAAGAACTGCAGGCCGCCCATGATCAGGATCACCCCGATCAGCAGGCTGACGAACAGCGGCCCGTCGGTCGGGAAGGTGCCGTTGGTGGCGGGCAGCTTCGGCTTCGCGGCGAGCGAGCCGGCGATCGCCAGGACCGGGATGACGTAGGCGAACCGGCCCAGCAGCATCGCGATGCCCAGGGTGGTGTTGTACCAGGGCGTGTTGGCGGTGAGGCCGGCGAAGGCCGAACCGTTGTTCCCCGTGGCCGAGGAGTAGGCGTAGAGGATCTCGCTCAGCCCGTGGGCGCCATGGTTCAGCAGCCCGGCCAGGCCGTCCTTGATCACCACCGCCACCGCCGAGAACCCGAGGATGCACAGCGGCAGGATCAGCACCGCCAGCATGGCGTATTTGATCTCGCGGGCCTCGACCTTCTTGCCCAGGTATTCGGGGGTACGGCCGACCATCAGGCCCGCCACGAAGACCGCGATCAGCGCCATGACCACCATGCCGTAGAGGCCGGAGCCGACGCCGCCGGGCAGCATCTCGCCCAACTGGATCATGAACATCGCCACCCCGCCGCCGAGCGGCATGAAGCTGTCGTGCATGCCGTTGACGCCGCCGTCGGAGGCGCCGGTGGTGTTGGCGGCCCAGACCGCGGTCGAGGGCGCGCCGAAGCGGACCTCCTTGCCCTCCATGTTGACGGAGGCGTCGGCGTGGGCGGCGACGAGCGCGGGGGCGGGCTGGACTTCGGTTGCATAGATCGCCGCCGAGGCGCCGAGCACGAAGATCGCCATCACCGCCACCAGCGCGCGGGCGTCCTTGCGCGCCAGCACCAGGCGGCCGAAGGCCACCACGCAGGCGTAGCTCAGCACGTTCATCGAGATGATCTCGATGAGATTTGTGATGGCGTTGGGGTTCTCGAACGGGTGCGCCGAATTGGCGTTGAAGATGCCGCCGCCATTGGTGCCGAACTGCTTGATCGCTTCCTGGCTGGCGGTGGGGAAGAGCGCGATGGTCTGCTTGCCGCCCTCGACCGTGTGAGCCGCGGCGTTGGCCAGCAGGGACTGCGGCTCGCCCAGCGCCACATAGGCGAGCGCGATGACCAATGAGAAGGGCAGCAGCACGTAGAGGCTGATCCGGGTCAGGTCGACCCAGAAGTCGCCGAGGTTGTCGGCGCGGTTGGCCGCGAAGGCGCGCGCCACGGCGGCGGCCAGCGCGATCCCCGCAGCAGCCGAGAGGAAATTGTGCGAGGTCAGGCCGGCCATCTGAGAGAAGGTCGAGACCGTCGTCTCCGGCACGTAGGACTGCCAGTTGGTGTTGGTGACGAAGCTGACCGCGGTGTTGAACGACAGGTGCGGCGACAGGCCCGCGAACTTTTGCGGGTTCATCGGCAGGAGGTGCTGGAAGCGCAGGATCAGGTAGAGGATGACGAAGCTCACGGCGCTGAACGCCAGCATGCTCATGGCGTAGGCCACCCAGTTCTGGCCCTTCTCCGGCTTCACGCCGCAGGCGGCGTAAAGGATGCGCTCCACGGGTTTCAGGACCGGGTCGAGCCAGGTGCTCTCGCCCGCCCAGACGCGGCCGAGATAGATGCCCAGCGGCCAGCCCAAGGCGACCGTGAGCCCGATGGTGAGGGCGATTTCCGCCCAGCCCTGAGCGTTCATCAGAACTTCTCCGGACGCAGGAGGGCGACGATCATGTAGCCGCCGATGATCAGGGCGCCGACGCCCCAGATGATGTTCGCAAGCATCAGATGCGCCTCAGGCCGATGGCGTATGCGCCGAAGAGCGCGAAGACGATGACGCCCAGCGCCAGATAGAGAAGATCGAGCATGCGCTCCTCCGGTCGTGCCGAATTGAAGCGGGACCCTAGGGCCGCGGCGCATAAGGGTTCCATTCGGGAGGGAGCCGCCGATATCAAGGAAACATAAAGGCCGCCGGGACCGCCGGCCCGTCTCGCCGCCTTGACGTTTCGCTTATGCCGCGGGCCGCCTTCCGTATCGAACGCTTACGCGCTCCAGCGCCACAATGACCGGGTTCCAGGAGACGCTGCTTGCGCCTCCGTTTCCGGAGTTCCCAGTTTCCATGACCCAAGAGTCAAGTACGGGCCTGCTCTCAAGCGACCCGCTCATATGCCTGCTGGAACGCGCCCAGGTGAGGAAGTCGAGCCTGATCCGCGTCACCGGCCCGAGCGGGCTTTCGGCCCTGCTCTGGCTCTGCCGCCATGGGTACGAACAGGTCGGCTATCTCAAGCCCGGCGCCGGACCGCATGAGCAGCCCGACGCCCTGATCATCGCCCACACCTGCGACGAAGCTTCGCTCCTGCGCCTGCTGGAAAACGGACCTCATGTCCGCGAGGGCGGCGTCCTGGTGTTCCAGTCCCCGCTGCCGCGGGCTCTCGGCTTCCGAGCCGACCCAATCCACCAGCTCCTCAGGAACCACGGCTATGCGGTCGAGCAGTGCCTGCACGGCGCGCGCCGCGAACTGCATGTGGCGCGCCGCCTCGCCCTTGCCTGGCGGGAGGCGGCCTGAGCCATGCGACCCGTGGATTGGCCGATGTTCGGCCTGAAGGCCTCAATGGCCCACCTCGCCCCACCAGCGGCGCGGCCCAGCCGCTCCGCGAATCCGGCGAGATGTTCCCGCGCTGGGCGGCGCGCCCCCGGCGCAGGCTCACCCTGGGCCTCACCTGCTCCCTGCACCGGGGCGCGGCGCGCAAGCTCCTGGCGGCCTTCCGCGCCGCCCATCCGGACGTCGACCTGGTGGCGCTGGGCCTGGGCGTGAGCGTCTGCTCCGGCGCCACGCTCGGCGCCTTCTACCCCGGCGTCTGCACGTGCCCGATCGACAGCGCGGGCGCGGAGATCGCCTACAGCCTGATGTGGCGGGCGGACGCGCGCAATGACGCCCTGGCCGACTTCATCGGCCTCGCCGCGACCCTCACGGACAAGGAGACCGACCATGGGCTGGGCTGAACCCAACAATGCCAGCGCCCGCAAACATGTCGTGGCGCCCTGGCTGAGCGGCTGGCGCGTGACGCTGGACGACGTCAAGCAAGGCGACTTCGCGCAAATGGAAGCGGCGATCGCCTTCGCCTGCGGCCAGGCGCGCGAACAGGCCTACGCCGGCGTCGTCGGCATCGTCGTCGTCGAAGCTAGCGTCAAGGAGTTGCACTGCTTTACCCCCTCCCCGGCGGCCCGCCGGCCGGAGGCCCGCCTGCGCCTGGTGTCGGCGGAGGGGGCGGCGTGATGCGGTCCTCGCGATTCGACCCGGATCCGCCGCCCTACGCCCGCATGATGGCGCGCCGACGCCGCGAACGCCGGCGCGACTGGCTCCTGGTGCTGGTCGCCTTCGCGATCGCGATCGGCTGGGGACTCTACCGGCATCACGAAGGATCGCTGGTCCGGCCGGACCTCGATCCGGCCTCCGCGGCGCAGGCCGACGCGCGCTAGGCCACAGGTCGACCTTTACGTTTCCCTTATGCCCAGCGGCGTTTGCCGCATGGAATCCTTATGCCGGGTTGCGGCAAGGGTGGCTGACATGCCCCGGCGACACCGGGCCTTCGACATGCCTCAAGGGCGCTCATGGACCGTGGAACGGAGTCCGCGGCTTCGGACCCCACACATTCGCCGGACAAACGTTTCTGGGCGCTGGCGCTGGGCAGCGTCGGCGTGGTGTTCGGCGACATCGGCACCAGCCCTCTCTACGCCTTCCGCGAAGCCCTAAGCCAGGCCGGCGCCACCCAGCCCGAGACCATCATGGGCGTGGTTTCGCTGGCCCTCTGGGCGCTGATCCTCGTGGTCACGGTCAAGTACGTGCTCTTCCTAATGCGGGCCGACAACGACGGCGAAGGCGGCGTGCTATCGCTGGCCGCGCTGGCGGAGGCGGCGGTCGGTGTGCGCACGCCGCTGATCTTCTTCCTGGCGGTGACCGGCGCGGCGCTCTTCTACGGCGACGCGATCATCACGCCCGCCATCTCGGTGCTCTCGGCGATCGAGGGCCTGCGCACCGTCCCGGCCTTCAGCCCCTATGTCACCCAGACCGTGCTGATCGTCGTCAGCCTGACGGTGCTGGCCGCCCTCTTCCTGGTGCAGTCGCGCGGCACGGGCGGGGTCGGCCGCTGGTTCGGGCCGATCTGCCTTGTCTGGTTCGTGGCCATCGCCGGCATCGGCGCGCCGCATATCCTGGCCGAGCCCCGCGTGCTCGGCGCCCTCAGCCCCCACCACGCGGTCGGTTTCCTGGCGCGCCACGGCGTCGCCGGGCTTTTTGTCCTGGGCTCGGTATTTCTGACCGTCACCGGCGCCGAGGCGCTCTTCGCCGACATGGGCCATTTCGGCCGCTGGCCGATCCAGGCGTCGTGGCTGTTCTTCGTCCTGCCGGCGCTGTTCCTCAACTACCTGGGCCAGGGCGCCTTCGCCCTGCACCAGATCGCGCTGGCCCATGGCCACCCCATCGAGAACACCGACTGGTTCTTCCAGATGATCCCGCTGGTGATGCGCATCCCCATGGTGATCCTGGCGACCATGGCCACGGTGATCGCCAGCCAGGCGGTGATCACCGGCGCCTTCTCCCTGACCAACCAGGCCATCCAGCTGGGCTTCCTGCCCCGGCTCACCGTCCAGCGGACCTCGGAAGCCCAGGCGGGCGAGATCTATATCCCACAGATCACCCTGTTGCTCGCCATGGGCGTCGTCCTGCTGGTGGGCATCTTCAAGACCTCCAGCGCCCTGGCCCACGCTTATGGGCTGGCAGTCACCGGGACCATGGTGGTCACTACCTCGCTCGCCTTCATCGTGGTGACCCGCAAGTGGCGCTGGCCGCTCTGGCTGGCGCTGGCCGTGATCGGGCCGATGCTGGCGATCGACACGGTGTTCCTGGGGGCCAATGCGCTGAAGCTGCTCTCGGGCGGCTTCGTGCCCCTGCTGATCGGCGCGGGCCTGTTCTATGTGATGGCGACCTGGTCGCAAGGCTCCGCCCTGATCCGCCGCCGGCTGGAGAAGGATACGCCGCTGATCGAGGACATGCTGCCCTACCTCGCCTCGCGATCGGTCTATCGCGCGCCCGGCACGGCGGTCTTCCTGACCCAGGATCCCGCCCGGGTTCCCGGCGCTCTGCTGCACAACCTCAAGCACAACCGCGTGCTGCACGAAAAGAACCTGATCGTCAGCATCCGAACCGCCCAGACGCCGAGGGTCGATCCCACCGAGCGGGCCGAGGTCGCACGGCTGTCGCCGGACTTCACCAGAGTGGTCCTGACCTTCGGCTACATGGAGATCCCCAACGTGCCCTTGGCGCTCGCGGCGCTCCGCAAGCGCGGGGTGACCATGGACATCATGTCGACCTCGTTCTTCGTCGGCCGCCGCACCATCGTGCACGCGCCGCACTCCCAGCTGCCGCCCGGGATGGACAAGCTCTACATCTGGCTGACCAAGAATGCCGCCGATCCCATCGACGTCTTCCGCATCCCGCCGGGCCGGGTGGTGGAGATGGGGACGCAAATCAGCGTCTGAGGCGCCATGCCCCCAGGACGCGCGCAGGAACGCGCAACGCCTACTTTGGCGTGACGCGGAACAGCCCGCCGGACCTGGCGTCTTCGAGCATCCAGAGCGCGCCGTCGGGCGCCACTTCCACGTCGCGGATGCGATGGCCGACGTTCCAGCGTTCGGCCGGCTTGGCGCCGGCGCCGGTGACGATGATGCGGTTGAGCGTCTTGGTCGCCATCCCGCCCGCGAGCGCCGAGCCCTTCCACTGCGGGAACATCTTGCCATTGTAGAAGACGAGGTTCCCCGGCGCGATGATCGGCGTCCAGTAGAGCACCGGCTTGGTCAGGTCGGGGCGCGTGTCGGGGCTGGGGATCGGCGCGCCGTTGTAGTTGACGGCGTAGGAGACCAGCGGCCAGCCGTAGTTCTTGCCGGGCTCGATCAGGTTCAGTTCGTCGCCGCCCCTGGGGCCATGCTCGATCTCCCAGAGCCGGCCGTCGGGCGCGAACGCCAGGCCGTAGGGCGTGCGATGACCCGTCGTCCAGGTCTCGGCCGGGGCCAGGTTGGGCCCGGGGAACGCATAGGTCCGGATCACGGGCGCGGTCTTGGCCGCTTCGGTGTCGGCCGGCGGGTTGATCACCGGGACGGTGGCCGCGCCAGTCTTGCCCGCCATTGGATTGCCCGGGGCGGGCTTGCCGTCGAGGGTCAGGCGCAGGATCTTGCCCAGCGGCTGGTTGGGATCCTGGGCAGGGGTCATGCGCTGGCGGTCGCCGACCGTCAGGAACAGGTGCTTGCCGTCCGGCGAAAAGGCGACCGCGGCGCCGAACTGGCCGCCCTTGCCGCGCTCGCCGTCGCGCCAGATCACCTTCAGCCCATCCAGGCTCGCCGCGTCCTTGCCGATCGACAGCCTGGCCTTGGCCAGCGCCAGGCTGGAGCCGTCGTCGCCGGGCTCCGAATAGGTGAGATAGACGCTGTGGTCGCTGGCGTAGCGGGGCGACAGATAGACGCCCAGCATGCCGCCCTGCCCCTGGGCCAACACCGCCGGAACATTGGCGACCGGCGTCTTTTCGCCCTTCTGGGTGACCAGCCAGATGGGGCCGGGCTTCTCGGTGACCAGCATGCGGCCGTCCGGCAGGAAAGCGAGGCGCCAGGGGGTGTTGAACGTCGCCACGGAGGTCATGACGAACGGGAGGCCGGGCTCGGGCGTCTGCAGGCCGAGATTGACCTGGGCGGACGCGCTCGTCGCCGCCAGCGCCATCAGTACGGCCGCCTTGCCTGGACTCATGATCGTTCCTCTACGGAGATTCAGGTTCAGCCCGCCGGCTTGGGCGCCACGGTCCAGACGCCGCCGCGCTGGGCTGCGCTATATTCAAGAGTATACGGCCGCGATTGCGGCACAAGGCTAGGTGGCCCGCCGGAGGTCGGCGACAATCGCCTCGGCCTTGGCGAAGAGCGCCGGGTCGACCACCAGGCCCGAGGCGGCCGCGTTCTCGTCCAGCTGCTCCGGCCGGCTCGCGCCGACGATGGCCGAGGCGACATTCGGTTCGCGCAGCACCCAGGCCAGCGAGAACTGGGTCAGCGAGCAACCGGCTTCCTCGGCCAGGGGCTTGAGCTTCTGCACCGTCTCCAGGACCGACGGCCGGAGCCAGGACTGCATCATCGAGCCCATCGAGTCGCTGACCGCGCGGGAATCCGTCGGCGGCTGTGCGCCAGGCCGGTACTTGCCGGTCAGGACGCCCTGCGCCAGCGGCGACCAGACGATCTGCGAGACGCCGTTGGCCACCGACAGCGGGATGACCTTTTCCTCCGGCCGGCGCCACAGGAGCGAATACTGCGGCTGGCTGGAGACGAACTGCTCGACGCCCGGAAGGGCGAAGGCCGCTTCGATCTGGTCCGGCGACCATTCGCTGAAGCCGATGTAGCGGACCCTGCCGGACCGCACGACCTCGCTCAGGGCTCCCATGGTCTCTTCCAAAGGCGTCGCCGGGTCATAGCGGTGGCACTGGTAGAGGTCGACGTAGTCGGTGCGCAGGCGCTTCAGCGAACCATCGACCTGCTTGCGGATCTGGGCTGCCGACAGGCCCTGGTCCGTATTGCTCATCGGGAAGAACACCTTGGTGGCGAGGACGTAGCTGTCACGCTTGCGCCCGGCCAGGAGCTCGCCCAGCACCGTCTCCGCAGCGCCGCGGCCATAGACGTTGGCGGTGTCGATGAAGTTGATCCCCAATTCGAAAGCGCGCTCAAGGCAGGCCTTGGTGCTGTCATGCTCGACGCCGACGCCATAGGTCAGCCAGGAGCCGAGGGAGATTTCCGAGACGCTGAGGTCGCTCGCGCCGAGCTGGCGGTATTTCATGACGGCAAATATCCTCGGGCGGGAAAGGCGGAAGGGGATGCAATGTCCGCGAGTATATAGCCCGGCCGCGCGCGACCCCCGCGATCACGCCCTCTTTGAACCCTGGCGTCCAAGTCGGCGCCCGGAGCCGCCGTGTTCAGCAGCGGCTCCGATCCGATCGTTACGATCACCTGGGATGGTGCGGGCGGTCGGGCTCGAACCGACACTCCTTGCGGAACCGGATTTTGAGTCCGGCGCGTCTACCAATTCCACCACGCCCGCGTCGGGCTGCTTCTAACCGCGTGAACGCGTTACGCCAAGGCTGTCCAAGAGAGGCGTTGAACTCCAAGGCGCCGGTATCGTCGGCGCCGAGACACGGCCGGGCTTTGCGGTGGCGATCATGGATCCGAAAGCTGTAGATGGAGAAGAGAATCCGACGAAGAGTGCGCCATGGCTCATGAGCATGTTTCTATCCGCACCGCCGACGGCGCGTGCCCGGCTCATGTGCTAACTCCGGACGGGGATGGCTCATGGCCGGCGGTGATCTTCTACATGGACGGTCTCGGCATCCGGCCGGCCGTGGTCGAGATGGCGCAGCGCCTTGCCGGCGGCGGCTATGTCGTGCTCCTGCCCGACATGTTCTACCGTTTCGGCCCCTACGAGCCGCTCGTCCCGACGGTGGTTTTCCAGCAGGATTTCCACGCGATCCTCGGCCCGATGATGGCGACGACCGACAACGCGCGCGCCGCTCGGGACACCAGGTTCTTCCTCGACTATCTCGACACGCGCGCCGACGTGAAGGCTGGCAAGGCCGGGACGACCGGCTATTGCATGGGTGGCGGCATGTCGCTGACGGCGGCGGGCGTATTTCCGGACCGCGTCGCCGCAGCGGCGAGCTTCCACGGCGGGAATCTCGCGAGCGACTCACCACAGAGCCCGCATCTCCTCGCCCCGCAGATGAGGGCCGAGGTCTATGTCGCCGGCGCCGACAACGACCATAGCTATCCGCCTGAGATGGCCGCCCGCCTTGAGACGGCGTTGACCGATGCTGGCGTCCGGCGCCGCTGCGAGACCTACGAGGGCGCAGCGCATGGTTGGATGATGCCGGATTTCGCGGTCTATGACGAAATCGCCGCCGAGCGCGGCTGGCGCGAATTGTTCGCGCTTTTCGCCCGCAACCTGCACGGGGCGAGCCTGCCGCCGCAGCCGAGCGCCTGACCGACCGCGATCTTCAGCTTGCCGCCGCGGGCTCCGACAGGCGTTCCGAGGCGGGATAGCTCACGCCGCTGGGCTTTGCCTCCGTTTCGTCCCGCACCCATTGACGAAGGGTCCGGTAGCGGCGCAGCCCGAGGGTGAAACAGGTCACGGCCAGAACGGATACCGGACCGCACACCAGCAGCAGCGACAGGTTCACAGCGCCAGGGCTGTGCAGAACCGAATCGGTGAAGAACGCGACCGCGACAGGGCCGAGACCCAGGCCCAGAAGATTGGCGGCAAGGCCATAGAGGGCCAGCATCTGACTGCGCAGCGTCGGCGGGGCGATCTCTTGAAACGCGACGTAGACCGAGGTGCCGATCACGCCGCCCACCAGGGTCAAGCCCGCCAGGCCCAGGCCGGTCAGGGCGAGGCCAGAAGAGAGCGTGGCCAGGGCGACGAAGGGCAGGAACAGAGGCGACAGCAGCAACGCCAGGCGAAACCGGCCATCCGTCCAGCGGCGCGCCATCCAGTCGCTCGCCACGCCGCCGGAGAGCGCCGCAATCGGCGAAAGACAGATGACGAAGGCGCCATAGAAGAACGCCGCGTGCGCAGGGTCGAGGCCATGGCGTCGGGTGAGCAGCACGGGGGTCCAGGCCGTGATGCCGTATTGCATGAATGCGAAGCACACGTAGGCGACCAGCGCGAGCGCCACGGTGGCCGGATGCGCACGCAGGTGCGCGAGCATGGCCTCGACCGGTGA
>Ga0307517_10000713_pt1 | contig 57238 bp, 60 predicted proteins | sample 23_EM_MG_FD_194515 | JGI IMG/M metagenome (GOLD analysis project Ga0307517, IMG submission 194515) | Populus trichocarpa ectomycorrhiza microbial communities from riparian zone in the Pacific Northwest, United States - 23_EM | ecosystem: Host-associated > Plants > Roots > Unclassified | place... | reverse complement strand
AACCAAAATTCCCCCCCCCCCCCCCCCCCGCTGCCTCAACCCACCTATCATACCTCTTGTCACACTAACTTACCATGTTGTTTATTCAATACAATTCACTGCCCAAGTTGTAATAGGATAAATACTCTACCAATACTGCATGCATACATACATACACACACACCCTAAGCTAAGTTTCGTACAATCATAACCTTAAATTTAATAGCATTATTAGTACATACCCCAGCATAAACCTAATGTTATCACAATGCTAGTACCATAGCACGTATGATAATACCATAACTAGTAGGAAAGAAGAAAAAAAATACTTACCCAATATAGTCAGTCCCCCCAGAGTTTCTCATATCCCTCTCAACAAAGGACAAAATAACCCAATTCATCCCACACCACCACCACCACCACCACCACCACCACCACCTGCCTAATAGCAAATATTTTTCCCATTTCACACACCGCCCCGGGATGCATTAAATCCCATTCAAACCGGATTGAGTAAAATACAATACAATACAATACACTTCATGCCTACAATTTTTCTCCTTTTCTTAAACCCCCCCCCTCCCCCCCCCCCATAACCAGCTATATAATATCATAATTATTATTATAGTAAGCACGATACCAAGGATGTCCCCAACTACAGTATGATATACGACGGCTGTTGTCTCCAAATACAAAAAAAACCTCCAGGAGCACTATTATATAGATAATATATATATATATATATATATATAATATATAGCACCCAAACCAACCAACCAAAGCAGATTTTCAACCCCACTTATTACTATATCACGCAACTATATTATAGTAGCGCAGAGTACTTACCACCCGAACCCCCCCGGCCGACCACCAGTGGGCAGCACCGAGCAACAAATATTATACATTACGATAGGAAGATCCTCAACTGGGCATGCACAAAAACAAAACCCAAAGCGACCCGAATAAGGAACTTTTGCAAGGGGGAATCATAAACATCTTTGATATGATAATATCATAACACACGCTTTGCACTAACAGCGATAGTCAGGGGCTAAAGACTGCCCCCCCCCACCTTTCCTCTCCCATGTCAGATTCTCATCGAGAAATAAATAATGGTCTAGGTCAAACAATCTTCTCGTTTCCATTTTCGTTCAGAGATCCACTCCCCTTCCTCCCCCATAAATCCCCAACCATCATATATTTTACACAATTGCTCCCTCTTGTCTTCTTTAACTGACGCCCCTGACCTAACCTCCCCTTTCCTACACACACCCTTCCTTACAAAAAAATGAGTCAAAAAATCCCATGAACCCTCTTAACAAACTACGGCTAAACCTGCCTTTTGCACTACCAATCAAGTCTCAATCCCAGAAAAGGGGAAAAATCAGGAGCAAAAGAGGAGAGAGAGAGGCCAAGTGCGATAGGTCGTGGGCACGCCCCATCCATGATTCTGCAACTTCATCATCGTCTTTACCTTCTTCGTCTCCTTTAAATAATGTACACCGCGAAGCGAATTGAATTATATCAAAGAAAGAAAGGGAAAAATAGCACACACAAGCCATCACTAAAAGTAAAGAAATAAAGCTCCATAGTAAAGAGTAAAAAGTAAAGTGAAAAGTAAAAGTGAAAAGTAAAAAGTAACTAGGGAGAAGGGGAAAAAAAAACATACCCATCCCCCACAATCCCATTCATTCCACCACCCCCCATTCATCCTCTCGTTTTCCCACACTCAAGACTGCAGAGTAGCAATAAAATTATTAAGATCGTATTCGTCATTATACTGCGAGTCATCCCAGAGCTCCCCGATACCGTCGAGAAGCTTCTTGCTGCCCTTCGTGATGACCTTGCCGGTGGTATCGTCGACCATGTCTTCCTCCGCTGCAGGTTTCGACGCGATCTCTATATCACCGACGTTGAAGAGGTCGAGGATTTGGTCTGTTTCCATTGTTGCCAGACCGGCGTTTTGCTGGTTGACAACGGTGGATGCTACGTCTAATTTGAAGCGTTGAAGGCTGGTGTGATAATTAGTCATTGGTCGTGCATCAAAGTATTAGAGGAACAGGACAAACCTCATGATCTTCTCCTCCAGCGTTCCGCGAGTAACAAGACGGTAGACGTTCACAACCTTCTTCTGACCGATACGATGAGCGCGGTCCATGGCTTGCATATCCTTCTGCGGATTCCAGTCATGTTCGACAAAAATGACGGTATCTGCCCCCGTCAAGTTGAGACCCAAACCTCCGACATGGGTGGTCAAGAGCAGAACGTCGATAGATGGATCGCCATTGAATTTAGTAACGATATCCTGACGTTTTCGGGCTTCGGTACCACCATCCATTCTTAAATAAGAAACACTTGGCAGCAGCTTCTTGAGAACATCGTTCTCCACAATATCCAACATCTCCTTGAGTTGGCAGAAGATGAGCGCACGATGTTGACTAATTGCATTGGTCTCGGTTGGGTTTTCACCGCCAGCGCCAGAATCCTCAACGCCAATCCCGCAATCGGTTAATAGATCCTTAAGTGCCCCTAATTTCGGTGCATGGAGAGGGTCCCGAATGCTCGATTTGTCCTTTACCAACTGTTTATTTACCTTCTCGAACTGAGGATGTTTCTCGTTGAGAACAAGGGCTGGGGAATTGCACAGCTTTCGCATGTACTGTAGAGCCTGGAATATGTGCTGCTTGGCCTGTTTGTCTCCTTCTTGTCCAATCTCAGTTGCAATAGTCTTGGACTGTTTCTTGGCAAAGTCATCATAGAGCCTCTTCTGCAGCTCGCTCAACTCGCAATAGTAATTTTGAATAATCTTTGGCGGCAGATCATCTAAAACCTCTTCCTTCAGTCTTCGAAGTAGGAATGGCAATACCTGCTTGTGCAAAGCTTCGATAGCCAAAGCGCCCGCCTCTTGCTCTTTACTGTTGCTCCGACTGTTCCTACTCGCGGCGATCGGTTTAGCAAATCGATCCAAGAACACCTTTTCGGTGCCTAGGAAGCCTGGCATGAGGAAGTCAAACAACGACCATAGTTCCAGAACATTATTCTGAATAGGTGTTCCAGACAAGATCAATCGGTGGTTAGCCCGAACCCTCTTGACCGCTTGTGTCAACTTGGCTTTGGAATTCTTGATAATATGGCCCTCGTCAAGGACGCAGTAGTTCCAATTATATTGACTGATGTTATCAATGTCATTTCGGCAGATATCGTACGAAGTGATAACAATATCCGTAGTACCAAGCTGACTGCGAACCCGAGCACGCTCCGTAGGATTACCAACATAGCACAAGGCACTAAGGAACGGCGCGAACTGTGCAATCTCCTGTTGCCAATGGCCTGAAAGGGTAGGTGGACAAACTATTAGAGAGGGCATACGGCGCACATCAGGATTTCCGGAAACCTTAAACTCCTCCGCGCGGAGGTAATGATCGCTAGCAATAATACAGATTGTTTGAAGCGTTTTCCCGAGACCCATATCTATGAAACCGTTGGTCAGTGATCTCAAAAGTAGCGATCTTTCAAAACTCACCATCGCAAAGAATTCCATGAAGCTTGAATTTATTCAGGAAAGCAAGCCAATTGACACCTTCTTGTTGGTAGGATCTTAATGTGGCCTTAATCGCAACAGGGAGTTCAAAGGGCTCGACCTTATGAATATCAAGCATTTGCGAAATGAACTTCCGCTCAGTTGCCCTGCCTTCTAAAAGCTCGGCTGGTAACCCAACGGGATCAGGAATGCCGGCCTCCAGAGGAACTAGCTTAACAAGTGTTGCGAATGCCGTAGTAGCAATAAGACGAACATCGTTATCAGGATCGCTCATCCTACCCAAAACAGGCACAATCAAGAAAACAACGTAGGGGAGAATATCAGTTTCCATCACATGAATCAAATCTAATGAGATTAGCCAACTTGTGCCCCAGCATACCTCTAGAGCAGTACCTACGGTAAACACATTCTATAGATCCCTGTCGACACTTCAAATCGTGCGCGTTATCAAACATCTTGAGGACCTGCTGAACCAGCGCTGTCATCCCAGGAATAGTTATGACACTACAAATAGTCGCAAAACACTTTGCGGCGGCATACCGTAAAACCGTAAAGTGTGATTGGAGTGCTTTGATGATCAACGGGAAAAGTCCAACTATCTGAAACCAAAGTTAGCCCCCAGCCACAAACACTAAAGAAGGAAACCTACCGTAGGATATAGATCTGGATGGAACCTAGGAAGAAGCGCACGAATGGTAGATAGTCCGTCAACAACTTCTTGGCCCAGAGTAACACTAGGGTCCTTGATATTCGGCGGCAAGTCACCATCAAAGGCAATGTGAAGTGGTGTCTCAATGCAATCCCTAAGTTTTGGCACAGCCTCAAATAACGAAGCCCCAAAGGTGGTCGCAAGCTGCTCGAGGGCCTCTTTGGCCCCTCTCCTCTTAATCTTTGCCTCCTTAGCTTCTCGTTCAAAATCAGCCTGGTTAGTGTGATCTTTGAGGTCTTCCTCCTTCCGGAGAGACAGTATACTATCCTCTAGATCCTCAAGCTGATGAAATATCGGTACTTCGGAGACATCCAGACAAAGAAAAGAGTTGAGATTCTTGGTCAGTTTGTCCGCAACAGCTATACGACCGCTCCGAGAACAGATGCCCACAAGTGCGGCGATCGACAATGCAGACCGCCGCTGTAGGTCAATGTTCTCCTCCAGCTTAACACTTTCCATTACGCCATGTACGACCGGGTTCAGTTTCTTCGGGAGCTGGCCAGAGGCTATGTATGCCCCAGCAGCTGCGGCCAGAACACGGACATCACGTTGCACCTTTGCAGCCTTAGCTTCCTCAATAGCGGCCACGGCAACTGCCTTAGCATCAGCGAGGACCTGTGATGACATGAGTTTTTGAGTTGGGCCCAGGGCCCGCTTCAGCCGAGCAAACTCATCGCCAACAATTTTCTCCGCCTTCTCAATACTAAATGCATCGGGGCCCGCTTCTGGCTCCCCTTGACATACCGCAGCGATGGCAGGAATCCTCGACGATGGCACTTTACCAATGTCTCGGAAAGCATTAAGCAAGGATCGACATTGAGCTTGCACAATGTGCATATAAGACACAAGGTCGCGGTAACAGGAAGGTCTCTCCGAATTAAGAAAGTTGGTGAGAGCCGCCAAGAATTGTGCTTTCAAATCTGTAACCACGGAGGTTATCCTTGCATATTCCTCAAATATCATTGCTGTCACCAATTGAGTCGTAGAGTGAGGTGACTGCAATAGCGGAACAAGCCTGGGTTCGAATGTACGGATTGCATCTTCTCTTGGCCACAGGCTAATAGCCTTACCCAAAGCCGTCGCACCAGCAATCTTAGTCTTAATGATCGTCTCTACGCTCACAAGATCGACATCACCATGTATCATGTGACCATCAACATTATGTGGCGACACAGCAGGCTCTTCCTTCTTTTCACTCTTGCGACGCCGCTTGGTCGCAGGTTCTTGTGCCGGCTGTGTAGGCGAAGGCCCCCTCATCAAACCCGGAAGAACCATAGTTTGCCCCGAAGGCCGAATAAATAAGGAAGGGTCCATGGGTTGCGGATGGCGCGAAACACCAATAGGCGTAGTGAGTAGAGTAAGCAATGGATCGAGGTGAGGGCCAAACTCGGCTGCGAAGCGAGCGGGGTTATCCCGTGCAAGCTCTTCGGTCAATGCCATCCATACTTGTAATGACAAAGATAATACAGACTAGACATCGTTAGAAACCCACTGTCAGAAGGAAAACATATCTCATTTACCTCTATTCTCTCCACAAGCAAATTCTGGAAAATGAGTCGTAAAATTTTGCCATCAACCCAGCCCTTTGTGCCATCGCCTTGAATATTCAAGAACGTTAGAAGCGCCCTCAAAACGGCAGCCCGCACGCTTGTGATGGTGTGACGTAGGAACGGATACAGCCGGGGAACGAGCAAGGCGAATGATTGCCTATGACGAATTAGTAACAATAAACACAGCAAATTGGATCCGAAAAGCTTACGATGGATCTGTCGAAGCTTTAATCCTCATAGCTTCTAGAACTTGAGGGAATGAGCATAGTTTAGCTAGCAGGTCCATGACAGACCCAGTGCTAGCGCTAAGATCGTCTTTAAGATGCGAAAGACATTCCCAGACAACATTAATTAACCCATCCACAGCATTTGGTCGCAAAGATATGAACTCTGCGGCTATAGGAATCAAGGTAGCAGCACTGACGGCTCTGACATCATCATCCTGATCTCCCAGTCCCCTCATGACTGCTCTAACTACACCATCTAATAGTTCATTATCTCTCATCAACAAATCTGTTCGGACTGCAACCAGATACTTTAATCCCAGCATCCCGCCATGGCACACTTCCCATATCGGCTGTGTAAGGTTGAGATCCTCCTGCATTACAAGGCGGTACAAAACCCGATATACAGCATGAACAGATGGTGGTGGAAGGTGAATTAGCAGTGCGCCCATTGTTTGTGAGGTTGTTTCACGAATCGGAGCAACAACCTATATATCATCAGCATTTGATCTATAAAAAAGACCGGGGAGGAGGGGCCCATACGGTGTCAGCCACATAATCGCCGAAACGATCCAGCATGAAGATACAGCAAAGACGACACGCTAGATCATCGAGCCACTTCCGGTTCAAGACATTGTTCTCTTTACGAGATTTACCCCGCTCTCTCCCGGCTCCAGCACCATGGACTCTCACTACTTCACGAATTCCCATCGCCGCGCCATGCCTAATCTCCCAATTAGGGTCGAACATATCTACTAGCAACAGTTCACAAAGCCGCTCGAATGGCCATTCAAGCCCCTCCCCAGACGTTTGAATAATTGGGGATGGCGGGGCCTTGGGGCCTGTGAATTCAACAGCAATCTTAGTCTCGTCGGGTGGGCCTTTGGTATCCAATGAAAAATAGTCCGCAACCTTAACCCCATTACTCTCTTGTTTGATAGGGTGCGGTGTCGGCTCAACGGGTGTTTGTGGCACATCCACGCTCATCCTCCGAACAGATGATGCCCCTAGATCCACCACACGAACCTTGTTTGCCTGATTCTTGGCATCAAGCTTCTTTTTCCGCTTAAGTGCATTCTGCTGCCTCCTACTTAGCCCGGCCTCGTCATTTGGCGTGCTAGGAACGCCGGAATGAGGAGACATTGCAGATTGTAAGGCCGGCGATGCCATAGGTTGACGGAAGGCTCCCCCAACAGAAGTGTCGATACGAGGCGTCTGCACTGTGTGGCCAACAGTTGCAAAATCCCTCTCGCTAACAATCTCCTCGTCCATATACTCTCCACCAAGGCCGAGCCTTGCCGTCACATTCTTTTTTTGCGCAGCCAAACGTTCCGCCGGGTCCAAGTCGGCTAAAGTATAATCATATTCCTTGCCGGAGCTTCCAAGTAACCGTTTACCCTTCTTGATCACAGTAGCAATATCCAAGGTGTCAAAGTTCAACACATCGTCAGCCCCAGTGGGAGGAAGGCTGCTCTCCTCCCCGAGCAATTCCACCCCCATCAAAGTTCCAAGGCCTCCCTCATCATCCCTCCCTTTCTCTGGTTTTATCGGATCGTCAGATGAATTAGGATCCCACTTATCGGCGTTCTCAATAATGCCCGATATGGCTTTTATAGCAGCCGCCCTAGTATCCCAATTCTTCGAACGTAGGTATGGAACGATTCGATTCAGTAAGTTAAAGAGTTCATCAGGATGAGCCTTCTGGACATCCGCGAGCTGACTCGCAGCGGTGTTGCGCACCAACTGCGTCGACCCGGAGTCGAGGAGTCTAACCTCCGGAAACAGTCAGCAATGGGGGAATGCACGAGTTCGGAACTGAAAGAGCTAAAAAAGAAGCAATTGCAAACGCCAACGCAAACAGCTGCAAATACGCACTCGGACGATTTGACAACCTGTCCTTGCAGTGCAGACAAGTGGGCGAGAAAAAAAGGTGCAGAACAATGGGAAATAGAAAATCAAAATCAATAGAAGGGGGGGGGGGGGGTAAAACTCACGTTACAAGTCGGTCTAGTCTATAACACGCAATGAAAGCGATCAAATCATATAGGGAATTCGTTAGTTTCTGGACATGGACAGTGGACTCTGCCAACCGTAAGATCCGCGTAGCCTGCTGTTGCAGTTGCAGCAGCTGCGTGTGAGAATCACGTGAGGTGATTATTTTCTTGGAGGCGGAAGGGATTTGTAGGGTGGGGGAGGGAGGGGGTGAGAAGGATATTTGGGAGGGGAGATCTCTTACCTTGACATGTTCTAGGCAACAAGGACCATAGTGGGAAAAAGTCAATTATTAAAAAGGAAATGGTGTGATGTGCGGTGAGTCGAGGCAGTCGAATCTGGTTGAATGGGGGGGGGGGTGAAATAAGAAAGCACAACCTTGGCGCGAGGCTACGGGTACAAGTACTATTATCTATTTGCACGAGCGGCGACGGGAAGGGGGCGCGACGGGGTTGATCAAAGGGCTCGAACACACGGGGGGCTGCAAGCTGTCCAATCAGGGCTCAGGGCAAGCAAATTCCCAAAGCACGGTCAAAAACAACAGTCGAGGCTGGTATAGGTTGGGGCCGGCTGGCTGGGTTGGCAAAGCAAGCAAGCAAGCAAGCAAGCAGGTACAGCAGTGAGACGAGGGGGGAAGATATCGGTAAAATGTTCGAACGGGCGGGTGAGCGGGGACAACGGTAGGTTTTTAAGGGGGCTCTGTTTGGCGTTTTGGTGTATTATCTTGGCAGACCAGGGGTGGCAGTAAACTTCTTTCGACCCAAGGCCAGGATGATCTTTCGTGCTTGGTGGGTGGGGGGGGTGCCGGGGTGGAGGAACGGAAATCAGTGAAAGGCTCAGAACCTTTTTGGTTGGAAGGGTCAAGAGAAGAGAAAAAGGGCTCGACGGCAAAGAAATAAAAATAAAATATAAGATTCCAAGGAGAAAAAAAGTAATTATCGAAGAGAATAATAGCTGCAAAAAAAAAAAAGACTTCACGGGTCCAGAAAGGTAGTACTCGAATGCTACAGATTTCTGCGTGAAGCTCTCGATTTCTGAAGATTCAGACTGGGTTACTTCCTCCCCTTTTAATGTATCTTTCGTTGGAACCACCCAGACTGCCCACCCCAACCAGCACCTTTTTTTTCTTTTTTTCCTTCCCCGCCAAGTTGCGCTAACCTCTTTCCCTCTGCTTACACGGTGACGCGCCCCCTCGCGAATTAACAGAGCCTCTCTTACAGTGCACAGCATCAAGGGCATGTGCCCTTTCGCAACCCCTTCTCGGACGCATCGGAGCCTATGGGAAACCGTTAGGGTAACAGATGCTCTAACCCTGTTCATCCAGCCGTCCAACAGAACGAGGATGCAAGAACAGACCGGCACTGTACCGAGGATAATAAATTTCTTTCATAAACAAAACTTCCTCGTAAGGCCTATCACAAGGGTAAGTATAAGGATGTAAAGAGAAAGGAAACAGCTCCACCATTGTGCCTGTGGGTAGTAACCTACGGTAACTCAAGACGCAAGGGCCCTACGGGAGCCTCTATAATACTATCGATACCGCACAGTGCTACGGCAGTGCAGCACCGTACTCCAATGTTTGTTGAAAGCGGGAAATGCGGAAGGAAAAATATAGAAAGGAGCAAATGGCTTCAATTCTTGAGCCGCAAAGAACACAGGATCAAAGCTCGAGCTCAGATTGCGATTTCAATTCGACGCAAGCCTCAAAGGCTTGACGGGACGACGAAACTTGGATGGCCCGATTGATTCGGGTTCGGACACGAATAGCTCAGATCTTATGCGCCCACCCGCCTGCCCTATCGAATTCCCCGGACCTAACGTACGGTGCCGACACCAGTGCACCTGCGAAAAAAACTAATAAAAAAACCTCTTTCCTAGAGTGACAATTCGTGAACCCATAGATAAACATTATACGCACCATGTCGTGCTTTTACTTGCCTCGTGTTATGCTGTCAACAGGAGTACTTCAGGCCAAAAAAAAAGACACCCGACTTCAAACTGCAAAGGCTCCTCAGCAACAGCCTTTATTATTTTTGTTCCCCGATATATAATAAGCTAGGTGTTCAGAAGATGGAAAGGGATCTTCAGAAACGCAATTTTAGTCAACTACCGTACCGCACAGGGGCTTGTGGATTAGGTGTGGGTGACCCAAACGTCACTCTCTTGCTGCTGTACCGTCTGTTCGGTTTGCGAATGAATAATGAACGAGCAATTGACCAGAGCAGCCCTCAAGCCAACATGTGTTATTAAGCAAAATTTAGCGTCATGCGTGCTCTGGTTCAAGCTTTTCCCCATCGTAGGTACAGTATCATGGCTGTTGCCGTCTTTGCAAAACTTCACCAGAAATTTGGCACTGTTTATCATTTCTCATTTCCATAATACCACATGGTTGGGCTGGGCTGGGGGCTCGAGACAGGGGACAATTCCAGTGACTAAAATGCGCCGGTGCCTCCCATACAAGTATAATAAGGCTTGACACCCATCAATCCACAATACCCCCAGGATTTGTCACAGCCTCGTACCGAAAAGCATGTCGCTCTTTTTTTTTCTTTTTACATTTTCCACGTTCCACAGAATCAAACAAACTGCCGGTATTGCATATTGTAAGCCTTCACGACAATCGATCCCTCGAAGAGGTTTTCCTGAATGTGTCCGGACCTTTCGATAATTGGTTATTCCTCCTAGGAGAAGCACGGTACACTATCAGGTTTACACATACCGGTATCCTAAGTGTGGTGGCTGTTGACCCGGCGGTAGGACCATGGCAGCTCGTGTTTCGAAGGCTGCATACCGTATTCCCTCTAAACACCTGTCCAGTACTCTACTGTTCATATTTTGCACTTGCAGTCGAAAACTCGGGCTTGGTAGCGCTACGCTACCAAATCTTGATGACGATGACGGCCCCATGCTGAAGGGATGGGCATTGCCTCTTCTCAGGGTCTCGTGAGATCTTCATCCATCGGCATCTCGTCTCCCGAGTGCAATCACAGTAGGTAAGCATACCCATGCAAACCAACTTTATCCAATTGATTCAAACCCAAAGTTTTTCCACAAGCCCTTTGAAATGGGACACCTGAACGGCTATTTCGAAAGCACCCCCGGGGTATGCCGATATAGAGCGGCATCAATGCCGGTACCGGTCTACTACGATAGCACCCCCTCCCACGCGGGGTGTAATGAATATTTCAAATGTGCTCCTTATAATACGCAAAGAGGGGTATCATTCATCCAACCCACGGAGAACAAAAATCCAGTGGTGTCGGCCTACCACAACCACCGCCTAAGGTAGTAGACTACATGGAAGAAGAAAAAGGCAGACGGCCCCACCCAGCGGGAATACGATTAGAATACGGTTATCGAGCCAACAAATAAATGCCGATAGCTTCAGGACGTTCTGCCCTACCCAGGGACAAAACCCTCCCCTCCGCGGGACATACTATGCAAGTCAGCAAGGAAATCATTGGCCATCACTCGATACCGCATGTGATGTGCGGGTATAGGCTGTAACATGCCAAATAATAATCGAGGGAGAAGCCATCCCTGCGCATCTCAGTGGCCCCGGTATTAATGTAAATCCTCGATGATCTTTCAGCGGGATTCGGGTGTGGGGCTCTAGAGATTTCCACTAACCTTGGAGGTGTCCGCAACTCGAGCCAACACTGGGCCCTGTCCATGCCTGCTTGCATCGGAACCGTTTACAGTATGATACAATATATTCCGGGAGGTCACCAGGACTCTTCCACAGGATACAACACGTCCTGCACCCTGCCTCTTTCACCCCCTTCCAACCCATGCCCAATAGTCGTCTTCTCCCTACTCTCTCTCTCACCTCTGGATCATGCATAATCACTCGTATTTTGACTTTAATCGTTAATTTTGGCTTTTCCTGGGGGGGGGGGTTCTTAAAAAACTACGGTCGCGATATATCATGACCTTCCTAGGTACAACTACTGGTATTATAAAACCCCCATCGTGAGTTTCCTCTTGTACCATTTTGAACCAGCCCGTCGCGGTGCTTACATAGCCTGATATTTTCTAGATACTTACGACCCTCCGGGGAAAGACTAAACATGCATGAAGTCGGGTCGAATCAGGAGCGCAGCTGAGGGGGAGCTCGGAATCATCCGACCGAATAGGATGCCACTGTTTTTCTTTTTATTTTCCTTTTCTTTTCTTTTTCAATTGTCCGACCGGGTAAATATCGTGATATGTGCTGGTCGGAAAAACAAAGCATAGTACGGAAGACGGGCGTTTGTTGTCACCGATCGTGAAATACCGTGCTGGCGATCCCTCCACCCAGAAGAGATTTTTTTTATTAAATTTTGAACCTTATTATTATTATTTTTCTTTCAGGTGCTTGTCATGTGATCTACGATAAGTTATACCGTATGACACAATGACTAGAAGGGAAGGAAAAAAAAAAAAAAGTGAAGTGGAGGAGAAGAACTGGGCGACTCATAATGCTAGTTTGTTCTGTCTGTCTAGTTACGGCTGACGAGTGACACAAGCGACTGACCCTTGAGATGTGAAACACGGTGTGTGGGATGACGGAGCTGGGGGGGGGGGGGGTGGAAGGGGAAACGATACGTGATACGACAGCCTGGTTCGTCCCCCACTATGGCACCGGTACCGGTATGTGTATGGTGCCGTACCTGTATTCTGCCGTATTGTACGAGTACAGTAGAAGAATTTTCTCCGAGTGATGGGGGTTTATGATTGCTACACTCTACTACACTCAGCTGCACTGTAGACACGGGCCTTTCTAGCGGCGAAGGTGGATAAACTTCTATCATTGTTCTGGCACTTGTACCTAGTACGTGGGTACTTAACCTGGTAGTTAAGGTATCATATGTGGACGAGATCCAGGAAGATAGGGTCCGGTGCTGTACCCATCAGCTTTTGACAGCACGATACCGGTATGGTACCTTGCCGCAAGGGAGGTGTTTTCTTCCAACTACCGTGCGAGTACTGTATAATTTAGTAGTTGCAGGTTACCAGCACTCGGCCACTTTTGCTCCCGTGGCATGAAGAGAGGTGCTCCGAAGAATCAGGATTCGCCAACTCGTCCTCTCTGCAGGAATTCTGTTCGAGGCAACCTGTATTATGGTACACGATGCCTTTATGTGTAAGATCGTGCATGTGAGAGGGGGGGGGGGAGGGCAGGAAGGGGAAAAAAAAAGAAATTAATCCTTCGAGGGAAAAGTATTTAGATCTTGAAATCCGAGATTCGTGTGTCTTGGGGCATGGGTGGTTTTTTTCCTTATAGCACTTGCTATCGGTAGTCGACAGCAAAGCGAGAACGCAGTGACGCGAGAACGTCTATACGACATTTATTGGGTAGGGGTCAATTGTATGGGCATTTTCAATACTCGAATATATTGTGGCCGGTGCTCGAGTACCAGTACTTGTAGCTGGATGATGATGAGTGGTCTGCGGAAGAGGTAGAGTTTGTGTGGTCACCGGCTCGCAACGAGCACTCGTCAACAAGGAGAAGTCATCCAGATCCTCGCCTCCCCCACACCTGCCTTACCACTTCAACCACCCCCCCCCCCAAAGAAAACAGGCCAGTCGACTCATCCACACACTCACCTCCACATACTCGTCCTCCTCCGTCTCGTGTACTCGAGTACTTGTCCCCTTTGGCCCTATTTCACTCCTGGTGTCTCTGCAATACCGGGAATCTCTCTTCTAGACTTCTGATCCGCTCTCTCCCGACCCTTTTGCTGCTTTAGACGGGAGATAATCCAGGGATATCTGACATTCCCTTCCGTATCTTTCATCTTTTAGGCTTGACCACTACTCGCTCTCTGCGGCTCTATTGGTACTCCTTTGCGATTGGTCGTCAATCGGAGCTCCCACGCCCAGCGAAAGCAGTCTAAAGCATATATGGCTGCACCAACCTACAGTCATCACCCTTCGCATCCGCAGACCTTCCATGGATCAGCGATAACCGCTGCCCCAAACATTCCGGCGGGCACATTCCTACCAGGAACACTGATTACAGTTGGTTCTCACAAATGCACAATAGATCGCTACCTATCTGAAGGCTGGTCTCGCTTTTCTCTCTCAACTTCTTAGCGCCTGGAGCATCACGCCCCCTGCGCTCAGCTCTTTTGTTATTTTCATTATTTTTATACTGACCTTTCAACTGGATTGCCAGGCGGGTTTGCTCATGTATATCTCGTTCGACTTTCGAGGCCGGTGGATGGATTGGATGTGGCTGTTTTGAAGCGGGTTGCTGTACCCGATAAGGAGGCTCTTTCTAGCATGAGGACTGAGGTGGAGACAATGGTTCGCCCTGGAACCTTGGTTTTTCTCCGGGTATAGTATGGCTGAAACTTGTGTTATTAGAAACGATTAAAGGGTCATCGGCACATTGTTACCTATATCGACTCACACGCATCGCATTTGAAAGGCGGCGGATATGAAGTGTTTTTATTGATGGAGTATTGTGCGGGTATGGGTCAATGCTCGGTTTTTGGGAGGGGGACGGGATGCTGACTGGTATCTACACAGGAGGGGGGTTGATTGATTTCATGAATACCCGGTTGCAGAATCGGCTCACGGAACCCGAGGTCCTCAAGATTTTCGACGACGTGGCGGAAGGTGTTGCTTGCATGCATTACCTCCAACCTCCGCTTCTCCATCGGGACTTGAAGGTGGAGAATGTTTTGATAGCTTCGCATCGGGGGTATAAGCTATGCGATTTTGGATCTTGTGCATCCATCCGGGCTGCCCCGCAATCGGTTACAGAATGCCGATTGATGGAGGAGGATATTCAGAAGCATACAACTCTCCAGTACCGATCTCCAGAGATGGTCGATGTGTATCGGAAGTTACCGATTGATGAGAAGTCAGATATATGGGCACTTGGCGTTCTTTTATACAAGCTCTGCTACTACACCACACCATTCGAGGACCAAGGGCAGCTGGCAATTCTAAACGCTTCGTTCAAGTTTCCTACGTACCCTCCTTTCTCGGACCGTATTAAGAAACTTATTGGTTAGTATGTAGTTCGTATCTGACCGGCCCTGGACTAATGAGTTCAGGATCAATGTTGCGTGAATCACCTCAGCTGCGACCCAATATATATCAGGTTGTCCGGGAAGTGTGCTTAATGCGTGGGAAGGAAATACCGATTAAAGATGTTAGTTCCCTGACCCACTGCGGTTGAGATTGGAGCTAACTGGCCTAGATCTATTCCGATCGTACAACACAGAAAGTTAAACCAGCCGAGAAGCCAGCTCTCCCAGTTCAGCCACCCCCTAGCATTGTTGCGTATCAAGCACCTCTTCCACCACCGAGCCAAGCCATTCCCGATATCACCCCCATGAGACGCGGAAGACCGACTAAAAGTCCGGCAGTACATTCGGCCGCTACTTCTAGGACCAGAGCGGCAGATCCATCGCCACAGATGAGGCCGATATCTACAGACCCGTTTGCTGCTCTGGATCCGGGTTCCCCGAAAGCTAGCCAGGACGAACTCTCGAATCGGTTCCCTAGCGTGGAGCAGTTCTCTTTGCTGCATGACTACGGAAATAAATTTGAGTTTAGTGAATTGTCACCTTCGGCACCTGAAGCCCCAAAGAAAGATCTTAATACTAGATTGACGGAAAAGTTGGCGGATGATGCCTTTGCGCCTACAACGCAACCTTCTCCGTTAAGGCCGACGGGTGCGAGGTTCCCGGAAAGCGCGTCACGGGGTGTCACCGGGGGTGGGATGCCGGGGTGGCCAACTCTTTCGGAGCCTCAGCCTACTCGACCTCCCATGATTTCTACTGGTACGATGACTTCTCCGGCATCTTCTAGATCGCCGTCTCCGGTAGGGCCCGCTGGCAGGTCGTTGGAACAAGGCTCGCAAGTCCTGCCCACAAGCTCTCGGCTTAGGCCGCGGAAACCATCTGTGCTCGATATAGGCCGTTCCGCAGTACATACGCATGCAACGGCTATGTCCAAGACCCCTAGTTCCTCGAGACCGTCTCTCGAGATCCATCGTCCAGCATCCGCTCTCGATGTTGCCAGTCCAAACGCCATGAATCGTTCTGCATCTGCAAACTCTAGACCACGACCGACTAGTGTTTACATCGAATCTAACCTAGAGTTCCTCCGGGATTTGGATTCTGCCACTACCCAAGCTAGCATGGGGCCGCCAACTAGTCTTTCTGTACAGCGGAGTGTAACTGGGCAATCCATAAATTCGCAGCGTTCCGAGCATATCGAATCCAATGTAGATTACCTCCGCGTAATGGAGACTGAATCTGACGCTAAGCCAGAAAAGCGTGGTTCAAGCGGAGGATTTGTTGGGAAACATGTCAAACGCGCTAGCATGCCTTCAATATCGCTTCCAAATACCAAGAGCCTCCTGGCCGGTAAATTTGGTGATGCGTTCCGGAGATTCGAGCGTAATAACACCGGCAGTGCGAGCGGAGGGGATCGTTATGACAGAGATCGCACCCCTAGCCCTGACCTGGACCGTGCGTTAATGCCGACTATTAGCGGAAGCCAGGCAACTTCGGAGGTTGGCGATGATTGGGAGGTTAGTAGTCAGGATGTGCCACCAGAGATGAAGAGGGAGCTGGAGAAACGCCGCCTATCACAGGAGGAAAGGAGGGTTGCTGCTGCTGCGGCGGAATACAAGCGGCAGGTGGCCGATCGTGTTCCGGGTGAAGGGAGTTCTGGGAGGCCCTCGAGCTCAAGAAGCAGAGCAAACTCGATCCAGAACAAGGTTAAAGCACTCCTCAGTGAAAATCACCGTGCTCCAGCTCCTAAAACGGCGGAGGGCTATGGCCGGTTCACTGACGCTCAACAACACCAGCAAGCATATCCCGTTGACCAGGCTGGGGGCCGAGTGAGGGTTTCTGAGAAACCTAAGGCAGATGGACAGATTCGAACTAAGCAGTACTATAGGGGTGGGGGGGACAACGCCTATCGGCCGGGTACTTCCGATGCTCCACGGATCCAAGACACTGTCATAGAGATTAGGCCGGTCTCTAGTTCTTCTGGCGGCAGTAAAGTCCTCCGGAAGCCTGTCCCTCTGTCGCCCAATCCCGCCTTGTCCGTATTATCAACTTCCCCAACCTCAGCAAACCGCCCGGACCCACCCCCAAAACCGACGAAGCTCCGTGGCAGCTCCCCAGTCCTGCCGCCATTAACCTCCCAGCAACGGCAGCAGAGAAGTAGCGAGGGGGGTATGAACGGCAACGACGGAACAGATGAGGACTGGCAGAGAAACTTTGCAAAGCGATACCCCAGCTTGTCTGGTCTGGAACTTGTGGAAACGGTGGTGGGGCCTGGGCGGAAAGTCTAGCTCAACGTCGGGCTGAGTGCGGCAGTGTAATATATCCTCTTTTCTCTCTCGCACACTCCAATGCGGTAATGGGGGTGGATGAGAAGGAAGGAAGGGGGGAATTAAAGTTTTCTTACGTTTATGTTTCTTTTTCTTCTTCCCCATTGCTTTGTAGCAGTTTGTTTTCGTCCTTTTTTTTCTTTTAAGCTCATTTATTTCTATCATCATTGCCATTGCCACGCACTCCATCAACTTAGCCAAAAATGATACCCTGGGAGGTATTATTCTAGTATGATATTTCCTTTATTACTATTATTATCATTATTATTATCACCTCCATTTTCTCTCCGTTCGTAGTGCGAGTCTCTCTCTCTATTCAGCAGTCATGAGATTACTCTTCTCCCCTTCTGGTTCGTTTACACCTTTTACCTAGATAAACCCATCCACCCATCCACCCACCGTCACGCATATTTTGTGCCGGTTGATTATTCACTATAGATATTTGGCTCCTGTTGTTTCCTCTCTTTGTTCCGTTATATTATCTGAGTGAACGTTTTTATGTCGTGTCTGTGTTGTTGTCTCGTGGGTGAGGGGGTATGATACGATGGTGTGATTGAATTCCTTCTTCCCCTTTCTCGAAATCGTTGGTTCATGATATGTCACTCGATTGTCACTCGATTGGTAAATTGGATGGATTGTATGGGTGTGAAGGAAGGAAGGTGTGGGAGGCGTGGGAGAAGGGGTGGTTTGGGTTGGGGCTCATTGTGTTGGGTTGTATCGGGGGGTGGCCGTGCTCGCGCTATAGTGCATTGGCGTAGTCTCTGCTTGCTGTGTTTGCAGCGCGTTTGCAATCTGTGGGCATGATATGGAAGGGGGGGTTGATGGATGAATGGATAATCCAAACTATTCGAGTATTACAGGTGTTTGCAAAGATCGAAGCCCTAGTCGCAGGGTTTTAAGCCACAGCGATGGTAACAGTGGACTAACTTGACAGGATGAAGAAAAGGCTGTAATGAATACTAAATACACTCCCCTCTGCTCCCCTCTACCTCCATCTCATCTTCCCCTATAAGAGTCTAAGCTGAAGCCAGAAGACATAATTTTGATTCACCCAACCAGCCGACCATACAAAGCCAATTACTTAAAAAAGAAACAATGAGAAATTTAGGGGGAGAAAGGAAAAAGCTAGCCAAAATCTATAATTCCTCTTCAGTCTCACCGTCTGTGATGTACTCAAAGTCTGCTGGCGGTGGAGCGTCCTCGTCACCTTCGTCGTCCTCTGCGTTAAGCACGTTGACCGCTGCCGCAGCGCCACCAGTCCCTGGGCCGTCATTGGCAGAGCCGACGGCATGACCGGGACCAGTCGCCGTAGGCGCAGTCGCTTTGCGGGCTTTGAGTTCCATGAGCTTTACGGGCTCGCTTGGGGTGCGATCAAGGAGGAGGAGGATACCGCCGGTTGGCTGCTTATACATTAGCTTGTTTTCGTATTTGCGAGGGAGCAGTATGAGAAAGGTACCTTCTTTACGGGCTCATATCTGCCATCGCTGATAAAACTAATAAACTTTAATTGCTCTGGAAGGACTCGAGACATATTTCCGAGTTCGTAGCCAACCTTTTCCTTCTCTGCTCGCTTCTTTTTCTCGCCTTCTTCTCTTTTTTCGCCCTCTCCTTCACCTTCTTTCCTATCAGCGGAGTCATCTTCAAGATCCATCTTATCGTCGCCCTCTGTGATGGGTCCTGGAGTTACGGGTGTGGAGATGGGGTCTGTCTCCATGGCATCTTCGCCCTTGGCAGCAGCCTCCTTCGCAGCCTTCTCCTTCTCCGATCGCTTGGCGCGTTGACGGGCCTTCACCGTAGTCGATAGAACCGCAGTGGCTATTTTCTCCGGGGCCTTCTCGGCCGACTCCTCGACCTTCGGTGGGTAGTCGAAGAGCGATGGCCTGGTATTTGACCAGAATTTGAAATCGGGTACCTATATGATAGAGTTAGTTGTGTTATAAAAGTACATGCCAAGAGAGCCTACTAACGTTCAATTCATCGTCCAAACCAATCAAGCCAGTTGGCATAAAGCTCAAACTCAAGAAATGCGTCAATGGGAACCAGTACCAATATTGCGTAAAGACAGCCATGCCAACGATAGCCGGGAGATTCAAACTGCCAGTTTGAGTTTGTAATCCGATTGTGACGTTTCTTCCGCCAGCATCAATAATGCCCAATGCCAATGCCGCTCCAAACTTGGCCATTGCATCTTCATGTTTCTCGCCAACCATTCCCTCAAATGTCTTTCGTAGGGAAGCAACCTTAGGATTCATCTGATCATTTTGTTGAACTAGAATCATGGCCATTGAGATAAGTGCACCCTGGCGGACAAAGTCCGTTGGGTCCTTGATCATGGGCTCTAGGAGGTCGATAGCCTCGTCGAGACCAGTTCCGGCGCATGAGATACCTAAGGCAAGAGAGGCACCGTAACGGACATGCGGATTGTAGCTTTCGCTTAGAAGCTCCACCATTCTCGGTACAGCATTCGGTTTTCGGAATAGAATAAATCCAAGACTCATGACTGAAACCCTGCGAACATCATCATTGACATCGCTCACGGCGACATGCAACAACTGCCGGATTGCCTTGTTACTACCGGTACCGCAGTAAGCCATGGCTATTGTCATAATACCTCCGTATCGTAGTGTTGGATCCGGGTCATCGAGAAGATTGTTTATCAGGTCATCGGCAGCTTCTTGTTTTCCAAACATAATCAAGGCCATACCGATTGCTAGACCTCGGATAATCTTTTCATGCTGTGTCTCGTGCGCGTATTGGACCATATCTTCCAATGAAGCGGAGCTCCCTGTACCTAGCATGACCAACCCCATAGCTAACCCGACAGCTTCACCAGCGATTGCCGAATCACTCCACAGCACGGTCTTGAGATCGTCATAGATACCTTGGTTACCCGTCGCCATTCCGGCAACACCCAAGCCTAGGGCGCCACCATGCTGTACCATCTCGTCCGAGGTGCCCTGAAACTGCTTTCTTAGAAAGTCAAGCACATCCGTTCCGTGGTTGGCGTAAATTAGACCCAGCGCATACAAACTACCACCTTGGGAATACGGAGAACCGGTAGACACGCCCTCCTGAGGCAGGTATGGTTCTAGCAACTTGAGTCCCTGGCTCAAGTTTCCGCGGTGTATAACGCCCAATGCAGCAGTAGCGGTGAACTTGGACCAATTAACGGCTTTGCTTAGCCACTCTAGATTTGCCCTGAAGAACCCATCACTAGTAGTTCCCGCATTCATGAAAGCATTGGAAAATGTGACGGCGGTATGGAAGATAGAGTTTCTAGCCTCTAGTGAGTCCTTGATCTTGTTCAGAATACTCATATCCGTGTGGTTGTTTCTAAAGAGGAACTCTAATGCAATCTCGATGCTCTTGGTCCCACGTAGGATTTGTCGGATTGAGCGGTAGTGTTTACCCGTCTTACCCGAAATTGACCCCGCCGAACTAGCGTTGCCCCCAAGAAGCTTGGTATTCTCATCATCTTCCGTGTCGGTGGCCATGGTATCACCACCTGCAGTTGCAGCAGTACTCAGTGCATCCGACTCATCGGCTTCAGGGCCAGGAAGATCGTTGGCGACCTTCTGGAGGAACTCTTGGGCAGCCGAGGAGTCTAAATCGAAGGCAATCTGGTAGGCTACCAGTAATGACTTGTTATCTTCCTTTTGCACAAGTTCTTGAAGAATCTTTGCAGCTAATGATGTATCGTTAAGATGGATGACGCATTTGCTGATGGAAAAATAATCAGGGCTGCTTTGTGAGAGAAAAAGGTTGACCAAAAGACGAAGGAGCTGGTTTCATTAGGATCAGCTTCTATCATCAAAAGTTACGGCATTGAAACCTCAATAGAACAGAACGAACCTTTTCCCGAAGCCCGATCTCCTGTACAACATTCATACTTATCTCCAAAACATATTCCATCAGTTCTACCCCGCCATCCTTCTCCTCCTCACTGCTCTTTTCTTTCCCTTTCCTATCTTTACTCCGTCGGCTTGCTAGATTTATTCCCTCTTCAACAACATCGAGTCTTCGAGCTTCGATGGCGATCCCTATAGCTGGCTTGTAATCTTCTGTTTCGTAGCATTTCCGGAACATTCGCTCGACAATGTCTTGCAACCTTGGGTCAGCTTTTTGGGGAACGGCTGACTGCACATCTTTCTTGGAATTTGAGACGGCAAAGGAAGAATCGTCGATGTTGGATGATTCGGTGGTGGATGAAAGCGAGTCATTGTGGGAGTTGATGACAATGTACTTGTCGATACATTTCGCTATTTCAGTTGGTTAGCAAGTTTAATTTTATCCTAGGTGATTGGCAAGATGAAATAGCTCTCACAAATTATGGTCTCAACATATTCGCTTTTCGCAGTGATGTCGAACAAGTCTCCAGCCCCCAGGGCGAACATCATAGATTCATCGTATTCGCCGAGGTGATAGTAGACCTTCGAAGCTACTAGGGCGGCAAGGTTGCGTTCAAAAAACTGATCATCCTCGTAAAGGACTTCTCTGTCACATCCACGCTCGTCAGTAAACATCAACTTCGTCAAGGGATCCTAGACACAAGTAATAATACATCTGCGAACCCGTAGGATTCGCAGCGGCGCAAAAACAGCTGGTTCAACAAACATTTTCGAAACACTATCAGCAATCTCAGCCCAGAATTGATCTACCAGCTTATCCAAGTTCTGTAGCGCATAGCATTTCAGCTGTTGATCTGGTTCATCCAAAAGGCCGATTAAACCAGAGGCAGATGTTAATCCAGGCATTTCCTCGGTGGTATAACGTTATTTTGTATCTTTAGCTTTCCCGAACGATTTTGCTAAGAAGGTGTGTATCAGAAGGTGAAAGTATGATAACTGGATGATGGTAAAAGGGATTCAACGATGGTTGGAGGTAGGCAGGAGATGGAAGCAGTTTGGTGAGGATGGCAGAGGGGGATTGGTATGGGCGGAAGAAGGAATGGACCAGGCTTGCAGCACCCGGCGTATGCAACCATCTGCGAACTATTCAGAACGCCAAGGCCCCACTCCAGATGCTGGTTGGTAAGTTAACCCTTTTCACGCTGCACCACCCACAGAAGCTACATACCACAGTCCGTTTGGGGTTAGTTTCCTTCCTCTAACCAACTCTTTTGGTGATTTCCTCCTACAGGTACTAGATGCTTTGAAGCTTTATACTCGTAGAAGCTCACATTTTAAATTGGTCCTCCCTTGTGAATCATTAACCTGGCTAGATTGCATCGGAGAGCCTCATATCCAGATCCTCTTGTATGGTTATAATTCGGGAGAGCGTTAGCCTCTCGCGATACTAGTACCGTATAAAAAATGACATTGCCAGTGCACTGTATCAACTTGGACTGCCAGATGGACACCTCTCTGAGAACTGATTATCGTAGAGTAAGTCCATATTATGGCATATAGCGATGTTGCAAGCAAAGGCGAGTCTTTATTATTGTGTATTTGAGCTGGTGGGGTTGATGAGTTTATATTTTGGGTGGAAAAAATATTAGACCAAACGTTCTCGTGGCCTAGGAATGCTATGGTAGGTGTGGAGTAAGCGGTAGAACTGTCGTTCCTTGATACTGCACTTGTATTTTCTACGGCTATTGCGACAACCCCTCCGCGCTCTTATGGTACTGTACCGCTGATTATAGTACTACGGAAGGAGAAGGGCATAAATAGTCCTCAAGATCAGTCAGCATAAACTAAATCTTCTGCTAATGTCTTCAGAGCAACTAAGCCTTTATAGGATATGGGAATTTTAAGGACGGGATGAAAGTATCATACAGTACTGTACTCATAATCTATGGCCCAAAGACGGTTCTGAGGGTAGTTTATGAGGGGGTGCGGGTAAACACTTGAGCTTCTCTTCCTAGCAGGAGTGCTTTAAAGGCCCTTTTAGGCTATGATAATATATTATTATGATATTTAGCGCAGCTGTTTAGAGTGGTACTGCAGAGCGAGTGACACCACAAGTTACCGGACTTGGACTGCAGAAAAGTCATGCCCGAGCACTCGAGTACTAGTACTGTAATACAGGCATCATACTGGCACCGGTCGAACCACAGCCTATACACTTGGGGAGGGGGGCCTTACTAAGCCGCCCTAGCGTCATCATACCAAGTACGCAAGCTCTCCGTCGGCTTTCTCTCCACGTCAACACCTCTCCGATCACCTCTTACTTTCCCCACCCTACCCACTGCCCACGATGGCCCTCACTTCGGAATTATTTTCGGGGCTTTGCTTGATAACACTAGCCGGCGTTGTTTTGCTATTACAGCGACACTATCTCCCGTTAAGAACCACTCCAGAGTATCTGATTGTTGCTACATTCTTTCCTCTATTAATCTCGTGCTCGATCGTCATCTTAGTGCCTATAGATCTCGCCTCCTCATCAGCGAGGGATAGCGGCTCTCGAGGTACTTCTCTCTACCCCTTGTTGGGCCTTTGATTTAGTAACTTATGTTTTGGGCGCAGGTGTTGTATTGCATGAACGAGTTCTCCTAGTCGCCTGGCGAGTTGCTTACTGGCTATGCTTCGTTTTGACATGGTGGGAGCCTCCTGGTAGGCTTTGGACCATTGCTTATGATTAATTTTCTGTCATAGGGCTGTTCTTCCAATCCTTCAGTCATACAGTAGTTCCGGTCACCGTTCCCCTCGGAATCGGTTCGTAGAAGCGCTCGGCGAAAATGCTCGATATCAGCTAATGGTTTTATCTGTCGGACTTGTGGGACTTGTCTACGTTTTTATCACCTCCGGTGTGCATCTCTACTCGCTCAAAAGCCTCGTTATGGCATTGTCATACTTTTATGCCTTGTCCATCGCTATCTTCCTTATGGGTCATGGCCTCGTCGCTGTGCCACGTGGTATAATGCGGAATGCTAGTATTTCTGGGAAATTGAGGAGAATGCAGATGCATGCACCTAGAGCTTACGATAAGCTGCTGGATGCAACAAACGACTTGGAGGATGTTGAAGTGGAGATTAGAGAAGTAATGAAACGGAGGCATGGATCTGCAAGAGAGTTTCAAGATTGGATTGGAGAGCTTGGTGATATGCTCCAACTCCCAGAGTCGGCGATTCCCATACGGTCACGGACTGGGGCGCCCCCGGTGATCACCGAACAATATCTGGCATCGCTGACACGGCGGTTCAAAATCGCGACTCATAAGAAGGCCAGATTCAACTCTGAGTGGCAAGCGCTGGCGCAGTCTGCGGCAGATGCACAAGCGGTTTTAGACTCGTCAAGAACCAAACGATTGAAGTTTACAAGGCATTTTTCCGGCCCATCGATTTTTGAAAAGATACCCTTTTTGAACGCTTATACCCGCCACGTTCTTCATTATTACATTTTGCCCTACGCCTACCGGGTCATCGCCGCCTTTCTGGCACTTGCCTCTATCTGCATAGTTTGGTCAGAGTTGGTTCATGGATTTGCTCCAAAACTCTCGCTGGTTAGCTATACAGTCATTCACCACCCGTCTTCGACGAGCGGCCAGGTCGGTCTCGCCGGCCAAGTGATTGCGGCGGCATGGATAGCGTATATGTGTGCATGTGCCTATTCATCCCTGACGACAGTTAAAGTCTGGGGGACCCATGCACTTGTCAAAAGGATGACCTCGGGAAGCTCAGCGTGCTTTTATGCATCATATGCAGCACGACTAACTGTTCCATTGGCCTATAATTTTACGGGATTGCTCGATAGGGATGTCCTCGGAGATGAGACTGTTTTTTACAAGTTCCTCGGAAAGCTCATCAACCTTACTCCTCTTGGAGAGGGTTTTGATGGATACTTCCCTGTACTGATAATGCTCCCTGTTGCGGCGACAGGATTCGGCTTTTACGGGTGGGTCAAGGGCATGTTCGGGATTTCTGGGAACGTGATGGAAGGCGAGGATGAGGACGAGGATATTGGTACTGGAGGATGGAGAGAAGGCAGAGATTTAATTGAACGTGAGCTCCTTGGCGCCTCTGGCGGCTCAACCAGCATAAGGAGTCTCCTCCCAGCAGCTCGAGCCCGGTCACCCGTCGTTGGTGCCGGGACCTCGAGGGCTTCTGGAAAGCAGCCCAGGTTAGGCCGCACAGGCCCTATTCGCCTGACAGATGACGACGAGGCGGACACCGCGCCGCAAGAAGGTTTCCTAGGAGGGTTCTTCCATAGGGTCAAGAATACCCTCGATTCAGTCGAGACCCCCGGGTGGCTCGAAGGTTTAAAGGAAAATGTCAAGAAGCCAAAGTGGATGTCCGGGGAGGGAGGGAGCAGTAGCAGTACGCCAAGACCCAGATGGCCGCGGTTCGAAGATGGTGACGAATCTAGTGGGCTACTAGGGAGGCCGTAATGGGATGCTTTATTGTTTTCTGATTGTTGGTTTCATTAGTCCGGCGTTTTTTTGATCTGTGGATAGAAAGTTTGGGAGGGGTTAGGGTGATTGTTTTTATTCGTGTTTCGTTTTTCTTTTTTTTTGCGGATGGGCTAGAGCTTTGTGAAATTAATTGGTGTCTGTTGGAGGAGTGGTATATTGGCTATGGGTAATAGCGGTACGAGTACTGACACGAGTATCCTTGTAAAATCGTTGTTGGGTGCCTAAAGCTTGAGAGTATCAAACTACTCGTACTCTACCTGAGCATCACTCTTATGAGGCGCCATTGTCATAAAACCCATAATAACATACCAAAGTGGTCCCTCCCCTCCCCCTCCCCTAACCCCACAGGAGTGATCTGCAGCGTTCCTAGCAATGATATCACAATTTTGTGAAACCCCTAAATTGGGTTAAAATGGGTTCAACCGCTGTTGGGTCAAGGATCACCATCTTCTAAACATCAAACCGCGTCCCGTCCCTGTTCTTTCCTTGCTTCTCCGCCGGGATCCGCAAACTCCCTCACCGCCAATCTCATCGTCCCACGCGAACCGCCGCACTCTTAAGTGAATTATTGTGAACCTACAAAGGCTCCCCCTCCCCTCCCCATCACCTTCACCACAGCAACAGGTTGTACCATATCCCACAAACACGACCACACCCCTCGCGGGAATGTCACGGGAAATCGGTCACTGAGCCCCGCTCCCGCTCGTACCCACAAGGCTACTATTGGCGGGAGGTTTCATGTCGGATTGACCTAATTTAGTCAAGATCCACCCCCACCCGCCATCCATGGTGAAGTGAAGACGTGTGGTGAAGGGAAAAAGAGATCAATCACGTTTCCCGGTGCTACTAGTATAATAACGAATGGAGGAAACGAACGAACTCTTTTCCCCTCCCTTTTTCTTACCTTTCATCCTTTCATTCTCCTGTCGCTTCTTTTCTCTCTTCAGTCAATTGGTCAGTACTTAGGTGGGTTCGCTCTTTCAACTGTTTGGCTCGGTGGTGAATGGCGGATTCAGATGAGAATGTGAAAGAGAGGACGCTAGGTGGGAGAAAGAATGAGTCGTGTAGCACCATTGTTACAATCTTCTGGGCCAATGGCGATGGCAGCGGGAATTATCCTCGCCCCGGGACGCCCACGACAACGAGGGGTGCGATGGTGGGGTGTTTCTGGGATTACATCTACGACTGGTACTGCTCCACCGGGGACCCCCTATCCACGCCCGCGCCCTCACCTCCCCACTAGCCCACAAATGCTGGACATCACCAGAACGTACCCCCCTCCTAACACCTTTCAAAGCACTACATACTTTATAAGTCCTATTAGAACTTCGCTATCCGCCTGCTCGCCCGGGATGCTTTCTTGCACACATGAGGTGTGGAGAGTATCAAGGGGCAATGGGAGAGCATAGAGAAGTACAAGATGTCCAGGAGGGCTCTGTTTGAAGTGAATGGGGGAGGAGAGAGGGGGGTAGTGGACGGGGTGAGGTGGAAGGAAGCACTCAGGGTGTGTCCTTATTTCAAAGAGATCGATGTTATCACCAGAGCGGAGGGCACAACGGGCATTGCAACGGGGAGTAATACCGGAAGTGGGCAAGGCAATGAAGGAGTTGGCGGAGGAGGGGAGGGGGGAACATAGAGAGGGGAGGATTTGAAGAGGAAGGCGAAGAGAGAGAGACAACGAGGACGCTGAGGGCGATGTAGAGGAAGGATGGCCCAGCTGAACAGAAGGAAGCGTCGGTATCGTGACCGAGGCAGGCGGCGAAGAGGAAGGACCCAACATCAGTGCTACCACCCCCAACAATGCCAGCGGGGGAAGGCAGGCAAGAGATGACTCCTATCATATACTCTTCCAACTGCACTTCAATCCCCTTATACTTCACCATCGCCTCTACCTGACCTGATGCTTCTCCACAACCCCCCCCCCCCCCAGCTCAAGGTATGCGTCCCTGGAAACGACCTCGGCATTCATCGGAAGTTCTAGTGGGAGCGATGCTAGCAGTGGCAGTAGGGATGGAGGCAGGTGTCGGGTTCGGGGGTTTCCTAACAAACCTAAGCAGCAGTTAGGATGGGCAATACCTTTTTAATGTTCTGATATTATACCAGTATAGGACTTGGACCCTGAGGGTTTGGTAGTGCTACGGAAGTTTGGCTTGAGGGGGTTACTGGGGATACAAGAAAAATGTTTGAAAATTGATGGATGGGTAAAATAGGGCTTTGGAAAAATTGAGATTTATCGTATCATACAAGTTATGCAAATATTGCACCGACAAGATTGTGTCATACTGTACTAGTACAGTACTGTATAGTTTAAAATATTTCGTCCATGTTGGTTTTTACACCAAATTTTAACAAAGAATGGGGATTTCCTCTGCCTTCTTGAAAGTCTTTGTATGGAGCTCCGTGCGAAATACATGACAACCAATGCCTTGCTTGCGCTTAAATGCCATTTCCTCCACTGCTTTATAATATTTAAAAGATCCTGTATCATAACATTCCCCATGTTGTCTACAGGCTTACTGATGCTCTGCCAAATTCTGGCAGAGTCTCATAGCATTGTGCTGTGAGGGGGGGGGGGGGGGGGGGGGGGGGGTAAATTGATAAATTTAAAAAAAAAGGCATCGGGCGAAACGTTTTAGGTGGGTACTTCTAGCATATTGTGATAATGGATGGGGGTGGGGTTCGTATCAGTCAGACACGTTTAATCGTATCGTACTATGGTTTGCGTTATGTGTGCAAGGACGGGTGGATTGAGTGTTGGGGTGGCCATTGGATGTTCATGTGGTACCGGCGGTCTAATTGAATATTCTCGAGAATACGTTTTACACACTGTTTCCTCCGCAGTGATTTCCTGTCGTGGGGTGGGAACAGAACCAGAAATATCGTCCTCAATGTATTGGGATCCCACCCCGGCCCACACGTACCCTCCTATTGACCTTATAGCACACGATCCTTGGAACTTTACACCCCTCATCGCGAATGTCACTCAAACTAACCCCCATGATTCAATCCCATCGTACCATTTCCATCTACGGCAATACACCGAGGATGTGTCTCCCCGCCCAAGGGGAGGAAGTAGAAGACAAAACAAGAAGAAACCCCCGAAATCCGACCGAGAGGGAAAGAGAAGAAAAAGGAAACGAAGATAGAGGATCGAAAAAGTAGACAGTATTATTCACTTTTTTTATACTCCCAATCACCCAGCACCCTCCTTTAATGAGCTGCCCTCCTCGACTCAGCAATAACCCTCTGGAGCTCGTCGACCTTTCTCTTTGCACGGCCGAAAGTGCCAAGCTGTAATCCCCTCAGAAAGTTAACGGTTTGATATGATTGGGGAGGGGGGGGAGGGGGAGGAAGAGGGGACTGACTCTCTTCTTTGCGAGCTTGCGGGCACGCTTATCCTTGCTGTTACGGAGCAACTCGATAACGCGCTTCTCGTACGGTGCGAGACTACATACATCAAATATTAACGTCCAACTCCAATGTAAAAATTCGTGTGGAAGGTGGTAGTGGAAAGAGGAAAAGGCCATACCCAGCGACCTCCTTCACAATCTCACGTACGAACGCGGTCTTCTTGCTGAGGGCCCCTTTACGACGAGAGACCTTAGGTTTAGGATCCCGGAGAGTGACTCCATTGTAGCCTTTGTTCTGCCCGTAGGCGAGACCTGTGTAATTCCTCCATTAATGGATCAAAATCTTGCCGTGTAAAATATATATGTAAAAAAGGAGGGAGGATTTTGCTGATAAAAACATACCAGACTTTTCTTTGGCCATCGATGCTGTAGTATGTTAATTAGACTTGGCCGTTCGCTAGTCGTGGGGTGGTTGGTCGGGTTTGATTGTTGTCGATGATGTTTTTATCTATATTTCTCCCATCCCCTCGAGTGGTGGGCGTTGTGTGTGAGTGCGCGCCAAGCCCCGTCCCTGTGGGGGAGGGTTGTGGAGGGTAGAGTATTGGCAGGGAGCTGAGTGACGGCTAGGGCCGAAACCCTAGTTCCAATTTGAACCCCACTATCATATCCAAACCCACCGCACAGGGAAGTCGGAACAGTCCGGTAGAGCGAAACTTTCACGAACTAGGATTATTTTTCTTTTCCAGCTTCCTCCTTCCAGCAACACCACCACCACCAACGGAATTTCTTCGAGGACGGTTAAAGACATTACTTTTATCTATAAAAAAACATCGCAATCATGGTACCTCCCACTTCTGCGCATTACGGCAACATACTAACAAGTATTACCACCAGTCTGACGCAGGAGAAGAAGTCCCCCCTGTCGAGCCCGCCGACGAGATCGAGGTCCCGGCCGATAGCGCCTCCAAGGGCCAGATGTCCGTCGAGGAAGCACTCAAGGGAGTCCTCAGGCATGCGCTCATCCACGACGGCCTCGCCCGCGGTCTCCGCGAGGCGAGCAAGGCGCTGGATCGTCGCCAGGCCCACATGGCCGTTCTCAACGAGAGCTGCGAGGAGGAGCCGTATAAGAAGCTCGTGGAGGCTTTGTGCTCCGAACACAAGATCCCCCTGATTAAAATTGCTGATGGGAAGAAGTTGGGGGAGTGGGCTGGGCTTTGTAAGTTTCTATCTTTCCCCACAAATTAGAAGTGGGGAGGGGTTGGGCTAATGTGTGTAGGTGCATTGGATCGTGAAGGAAAAGCCAGAAAGGTCGTCAATTGCTCTTGCGTTGTCGTCAGGGATTGGGGCGAGGAGAGCCAGGAGAGGAACGTTCTCCTCCAATACTTCCAAACCCGTTAATTTCCTTCTTTTTCTCTTGTTTTCAAGTTTTCCCGTTTTCCCCCTCGGGAGAGCTATCCGGATATAAACTTGTATGCAGCAAAAGCAAAACATGGAACACAATAAAAATGCCTTTCTTCCAAACAATCAAATCATCAATCAATTAAGCAAGCCATTCACTTTTTGATAGATCACCATCCATTTGTGACGTTGCAAGGAAAAGAAAAACATTAATTTGAAGAATTGGACATGAAAATGAGGCTAAATAATAATACACCCTGTGTAAGGTGGGGTATCCATGATCAATGATTTAAGCTACATACCATATCGTATGCCTTCCTCGCTACCAAAAATTCAAAAAAAGCAGGGAAAAAAAAGAAAACTCTCATACCGTACCACCTCGCGAACATACGCTACGCTAAGCCCCGGACACCTTAAATAAACCGCAAAAGGGACACATCAAGATATCAGGATCTTGGTGGCTCCTGTCTTCTTCCTCAATCAAGCAACCCCCAACAAACACGCACAGAGCAAAGCAAAGCAGACCCATTGCTAAAAATAAAAATAAAAATCTCTTTACCCTGAAAAATGAAAACCCCCATAAGACAGTAAACATGGCTCAAGATATAAAAAAGCAACGAAAAAGACGCGACCCGGTTACAATTCCCACACGCCCCAAGAGTTCCGAAAAGCTTCTCATCCGCCATCCCAATCCGATAGTCCCCCAAGCGCATGAGCAGATGGATGGGTGGATGAAGCAATGCACATGCAAGACCGGAAAACCAAGGAGGGGAAAAATGAAAAATGAAAATGAACCTAGGAAAGAACACCCCCATGAGTAAAAAGACAAAAGATAGGCAAGAAATAAGGAAAATTATGATGAGACGCCGGTAGTAGCACTAATAGTTGTAGGTCCAGGGGGTGGCATTGGATTTACCGAACCACCTCCTGTGGAAGCAGCACTAATTGGCAAGAAGGAGTTTGAGGTTGGGGATACGGTAGATGTGGATGTGGGAGGAGGTGGTGTGCCAAATAGCTTGGAGAGTCTTGACGCCATTTCTTCCTTGCTTGTAGAGGCGGGCGTTACGGGGACAATGGTTCCGTTCGTATCGGGTTTGACGGGAGTTGAGTAGTTGGAGGTTGCAAAAGTCATGTCCACATCGATGGTGTTGGGATTCGAAGCTGCGAGGGAGGCATATTTTGGGTCTGTATTAATGAGAGTGATAAAGTCGTCGAGCTAAATCATTCCTGATTAGATATAGGAAATGATTGGCATGGGGGTAAGCGAACATGCCTTTATCCAGAACACTAGCTCCATTAAGAGGAACTTAGATCTCTCTTCCCTACGTGCATTCTCGAGTTCATTGATGGGTTTGTGACTGTCATACGAGCTCTCACAGAGCATCACAGAAAGGACTGACCACATTCGGAATCTTTCCTCGTGGGTTATCGGACGACGCCTGAGATCGGTACCTATATTTGGTCAGTCCAATCATACCTAAGTGGACAAGAGCTCCTAAACCCGAACTTACATCCAGCCAAAGAGAGGTCTGTGACCCCGAGAACCAATGCTGCTTGAACATTTAGAATCCATTTGAAGGGCCTCATGATTCCAACACCATTAACTTGCGCAACGCCATTCCCAGTTGGTTTAACTGGTGTTGACGCAGCTGACGAGGGGCAGGGAGAGCCTGCGGGGAAGGTGGCACAGTACAATGGTAGGAACTTTGATTTTTCCAATACGGCGGGAGATTCCTCTGCATGTCTGAGGGCGTAAGGAAGCGCTTCGCGGCGAGCAATCTCACGCTGCCGAGCTTCCTCCTCCAGTCGTCTTCTCTCCGCAGCCTCCTCATTGCGCCTCCTCTCTTCAGCGAGCTGACGTTGGAGTTCCTCTGCGATTTTGCGATCTCGAGCTTCTTTTTCTCGCTGAGCTTCCTGTCTCTTGCGCTCCTCTTCGCGTCTTCGCTCTTCTTCCAGGCGTTGCTGCTCAAGACGGAGCCTTTCGGCTTCCTCCCTAAGGCGTTGCTCTTCGGCGAGCTTCCTCTGGCGTTCCTCCTCGAGTCGCTTTTCCTCCTGGATTCTAGCTTCCTCGAGTTTACGTGCCTCTTCTTCCCGGCGTTTTCTCTCTTCTTCGCGCTTCTTTTCCTCTTCAAGGCGTTTCTCCTCCTCTTTTCTCCTGATTTCAGCTTGACGCCTTTCCTCTGCCTCCCGCTCTTCACGTTCTCGAGCTTCTCTTTCTTCCTTCTCTTTAGCTTCACGTATCTCCCGCTCACGAGCCTCACGTGCAATCCTCTCCCTTACCTCTCTCTCCTTGGCCTCCTTCTCTCTTGCCAAACGTTCCTCCTCTTCCCTCTTCTCTCGTTTCTCTCGTTCAATTCGCTCGGCCTCGGTACGCTGTTTTCGGAGTTCTAGTTCGCGATTGATAACTTCGCCCTCTTTAGCCTTTTTGGATTCTTCTCTAGCTTTGTTTTGAATGGCTTGCTGCTCCTTCGTGAGATAAATCTGCCGCTTGCGCTCCCTTGCTTCTAGATCAACCTGAGCCTTCCGCTTATCATCCTCTTCCCTCACTCTGCGTCTCTCCTCTTCCTCCCTTGCTTTGATCCTCTCCCTCTTGTCAGATTCCCTCTTATCGCGGTCAGACCTCTCCATCTCCCTATGCTTCTCGGGAACATCCCTAGATTTATCCCGACGCAGTCTCTCCTCATCCCTTCTATCATGATATGGCCTTTCGGAGGCCCCCTCTTCTCGAGAAAATCGTCGAGGTCTATTGGCAGAGTCTTTTCTTCCGACCGCATCATCAGGATGGAGCTTTCGCCTATTGGTTCCGGCTGGCTCCTCCTTCAGTTTCTTGGTAGAGCTATCACTGTCATATTTCTTCTTCTGTGATATATGCTCTTCTACACGACCTTTTTTTTTGTGCTTCCTAGTTCCTTCGTGGTCGGACCTGCGCCCGGATTCCGAACGGGATGCGGGAGAACGTGTCCTTTCACGTTTGATGGAGGATTTTTTATCTTTGATGCTGCTTTCCGGCTTGTGCTGACCTGTGTCGTTGCGATCGGACCTTGGCTTGTGAGTCAGCCGCTCTAATGTCACGTTTATGACAGGCCTTTCCTGCCCGAAACCGTCGCTGCTAGGCCGGTGCCTCCTCAAGGGCCTGTCGGTAGATCTCAGACTTGATGACTTAGAATCCTTAGATTCAGCATCCCCACCAGTAGGCGTAGATTTTGGTATATCTTGTGACCTTTCCTCCGCTAAAGCTCTGGCTGAAATTAATCGTCGCTTCTTTTTTGCGGTGGCTGGGGGTATGGAATCGGACTCGCTTCGCTTAGACCTCCTTCGGGGTTGGGGTGGACCGAGGGGCTCTGCAGTGGATTCGTGATCAGACACCGCGGTAGTGTTGTCATATTTAGAAGGGTTAACCGACGAGGAGCGGCGAAGCGGCATGTTCGGGTTTAATGAAGAAGCGGAGGTATGGTTGGGGCGACGTGAGGAGGAAGGTGCTGTTTTTCCGTCCGTTGTCTTTTTAGGTTTGGGAGAGGAGCCTTTATGGGTCGATGAAGGATTCCTCGCTTTGTCAGCCCTGCTCTCCCTTCCGCCGCCAGCCTTGTCCCAAGCTTTCTTTAGCATATCTACCTCCTCCTCCCAGAACTCCCCCTCCCTTTCCCGCGCAATCTCCACATATGATTTTCCCCTGCTATCCCGTCGCCTAGGGTCAACACCGTTCTCCAACAAGTACCGCAGCACTTCAGGGTTCCCTCGACCGATAGCAGCAAGCATAGGCGTTTCTTCTCCAGCCGGAATCGATGTATCCCGGCTCTTTCGACTACCGTCTCGCCCAGGGTTTCCAGGTTCAGGGTCCACAATGGCATTGTAAGCTAAGAGTAGACTGACAGTATCAGTATGGCCACCCTTAATGGCGCCGATTAACGACTCAGTATCGGGCTTAGTCCCCCTCTCTAATAACGCATGGACCATCTGCTGGTCTCCTTCTCGTGCTGTTTCTCTGAGCTTCTGAAGACCATTCTTCCCGGCGTCCAGCCATAACAAATCCTTTCTGCTTTGTTCCGTCCGAGCATTCCGGCGGCGGGTCGCAGTTTGAACTGAAGGAGCTTGTGGGGATTGGTGAACTGGACTTGCCACCGATGGATCGCGGGAGGAATGACTGTCAGCAGCAGCGCTAGCTCTTGGGTTCTCATCATCAGAAGAGCGTTTCGTGCGGAGTTTGTTGATGGCAACTTTTAGAAGGTCCTCAATCTCCTGGAACACTCCCGGAGCCTCACGATTGGCATCGTTCGCATCGAGAGCTGTTTGTCCCTGTTTATTCCGTTTCCGCGGGTCGGCGCCGAGTTCCAGAAGGTATTTGACAACATCAGCGTGCCCATTGTCGACGGCATCCAGCAGCGGTGTATCCAATTCCAGCCGGGAGGGAACATCAAGCCATGCCCCACTATTTAATAAAACCTTAACGACGTCTAGATGCCCATGAAGACAAGCCTCATGTAAAGGCATATAACCCGCATTATCCTCTTCATTTAAAAACTCTTTCCCTTGGCTAAGAATAGTTTCGACCTCGGCAACAGCCCCCCTCTGGCATGCTCGATGAAGATGTGTCCGACCAGCAGTATCCCTCTTTGGTTTGTGAGACATACTTACAGGAGAGCCAGGTGTTCGAACAGATGATTGAGGACGATGTGGATGACGAGAAGTGTGTGCGGGGGAACCGTCTCGAGATGAAGATGACGAAGAAGAGGCCTCGTCACCAGAATGCTTTTCCCGCGACAGCGAATTTAATGGGGCAGGTATTTTTCGATATTTTACCCGTTGCCCAGCGTGATTTCTCACTCTAATTCGTGCGCTAGATTTGAATGGACTTAACGAATGTGGGGAGGGGGGTGGTGAGGATTTTATTGGAAGACGTGATTGGGGTGGTGGTGAATCGGGTGGTAAACTCCTCCTTCGCTTTCTACGTCGCGGCCGACTATGCCGTAAATCATCCGAATTTTCGGCTTCAGATCCAGATGAGTCCGCTCTGACACCGCTTGCAAAACCAGATACCTTACGCTTACGCAGTCCACCGTTATGCTGTGTCTGCCTCTCTCGCTGCTCTCGTTGCTTCTCCTGGTGCTCTGGTTGCGAGGGTGGTGGCTGAGAGCGTTGTTGCTTTACTTTACGGCGATGGATGGGATAAGACGGTGAACCGGTCCGTGAAGAACGCGATGGCACGGAGCTCAAATCGGAAGAATCATGTTCATCCTCGTCTTCATCTTCGATCTTTGCTCTTCGTTTCGGTGGCCTGCCACGAGGTTTGCGCTCGTTTGCCATTTGGGAAACGCCTCTACCACGACTTCCATTTCCCCCATCCCTTCCACTTCTCTCTCTTCCCCCTTCGGCTGCACCACCGGCACCCTCTCTTTTGATCCCGGCAGCCCTCTCCCCTCCTCCTCCTCCTCCTCCTCTTCCTCCTCCGGTTCCCCCTGTTTCGGAAGTCCTTCTCCTCCTCCCCACCTCATGCTCGTTAGCCTCACCATTCTCTGCAATAGCGCTAGTATTAGGCTTTTTGCGCGTCTCTACCGGTATTACGGCTATGGCGGCCGTCGTTGACGCCCCGGGTAAGACAACCGTCTCAGCCTCTGAATCACCCTCAACCGTGTTGCGCGGCGAACGGTTTGGCGAGGCAGTCCTCGTCGAATCCCTCTTTTCCGGTCGTGGAATCTGTTGTTGCTGATGCGAAGGGGGAAGAGCCCTGGAGGGCAAAGTATTAGGGGATGTAGTCGCGGTTACCTGTTGTAGTGGAAGGCCAGGGGAAGATGACATTATGATCGCAGTCGTTGGTGATGGGAGACCTTCATCGCTATAAAGCGCAGGGCCTATTTTTCGGGGTAAAAAAAAAGCTGGTCGTCTCCTTTTCGTGCCTTTTTTGTCTCTGATGGGATAGGGTATCGAATTTAAGGGAACGAAATGTTCAAAACAGAATAAAAATAAAAAGAATTCCGCCTTTCCCCCGGGTTGCCGGTTTAAATTGGTTGGATCTGGTGATTTATTTATGGGTCGGTAGTTTTTTTTTGAAATATTTTGTCTCCCCGTTCTGGCGTTTTAATAATTTTCTTTCCTTCTCGGTCTCCGCCAACCGACCGGAGAGTCGAGGGGGAAAAAATCAGATTTGGTGGAAAAGGGAAGTGGGAGGGTGAAGGAAATGGGAAGGGAATGGGGGAGAAAGTTAGGTCGGGGGTGTACGGTAGCCAGTGGTTCAGTGAATCAGTACTGTTCAGTGCGATAACCTCTCTTGTATCTGTCGGTTTGTGGTGGGTTAACGGCAGGCAGGCTGAAGACTTGATTACGGACTGGCTGGGTTGGGTTTGGATTCTTCGAGGGGGCCGGGCGACAGGATCGTTGATTTGTGGAGGGAGCGAGTGGGCAGTGGAGGGGGCTCCGCTCACTTGCTCTAGCTCGTCTGCCTGGCCGTGGTTGTGAAGGGGGGGGGGCGAGGGTACTGTAAGAGAACAGGGAAAGGGTAAAAAAGGCAAATGGGGGGAGGAAGGGGAAGATGGATTAAAGCAAAGTGGGCGAGGTCCGGGAAGAGGGAAAGGGCAAAAAATAAATAAATAGCTTAGTAATTAGCTATCAGCTCCTAAGTGCGTAACAAGGCTCCCCCTTTTAGAAGGTTCTTGCCTGGATACGGCGAAGTTATTGGGAGGAAGTTTGGGGGATCAATTCATGAATTGGGCTGACAGCTACAGTACCAGGGTTATTCCTTTTGCTTCTTTACGGATTGAGCCAAGTTGATACTGTAGTAATTTGGTTTATTTCCTTCCTTTTTCCTCCTGCCCTCATCGTGCAAGTAGGAACACAAGTACCGGTACCCATTCTTTATTTACTCATCCATTTATCTATTTATTTACTCATTATAAAGTATACAGGAGTATTGTTAAGCCATCCAATTCGCCCTTCTTTTTGTGCCTTTTTTTTTGAGGAAAGGGCAGTTGCAAAAAACGATGCCAGAGAACTCGAGAGGAAGGTGTGTGCACGGGCTGCTGTGTATACTGTATGATATGTTACTGCGGATCGAAAGAGAGAGAGCAACAGAAGAATGGACAGCCTGACCCACCCTTTCCCACCTCTTTCCCACCTCTCACCTCCTCATCCTCTCTCTCTTTCGCTCTCCCTCCCTCGAACAAACAGCTAGCCAGCTAGCTACGTAACAAACAACCTTCTCCCCCTCGAACAGAAAAAAAAAACACTTTCCAGAATCCTCGAGTAAAATTCAAAACACACCGCCTCCTCGCTGCATAAGTAGCTACCAGTGCTACGCAAATATTTACTTATTTATTTCGTCGTTCAATCTGCGGCTGAAAGGGTTTGACAGCATTCCCGGCTTTGGTTGGACCTATTAAAGGCACTGCACCCGTCCAGCATAGCACAGGCAGGCGCTCATTCGTACGAAGCATACAACAAAAAATAAAAATAAAAAAAGAAACCGCTTGCTTGCTAAGTTTACCCTGCTCACTCTCGGTCTCTCTCCTTAGCAGGTATTATGTGTTTGGCCCGACTCCCGCTCCGGAAGGAGGGGGAAGGAGAAAAGTTTCGGCAATTGAGGGGGGGGGGGATGTTTTGTGATAAGATACGGTAGTATCGTAGTGGAGACCAGGAACTGCCCATTTTGATAGGTACGGGCACAGGTACAGGAGCTGTATGATGATTACGATGACGATGACGATGATAGGAAAACTCCTTTTTTGGTCCGTCGGTGTGGTATGGTACTGTAGGCAGGACCGAAGTATCATAATGACTATCTATCCACCCATCCACCATATCTACCCACTCTAGAGTACCAATCTACCCCGCTCTGCCCTGCTCCGCGCCGCCGCCTGACTTTCCCGTGCGGTGCGCTCGGCAAGGTAAGGCCAGGTAGACTACTCGAGTATCGTACAGTACCCGTGCAAGTAAGTTAAAATAAGTACGGTGTCTTCAGCTCATGCCGAAGTGGTACGATCCCTCCTCCTCCTTCTCCTCCTCCAGGTCGTATCCTACATCGGACACAGTAGTAGTGCGCGGTTGTGATCGTGGTGGTGGTGTGGGGGGGGTGAGAACAAAATGCCTGCGGCTAGGTTTACCGAAGCAATCCACTCTACTCATTACTCATGACAGCTATCATACAACTACCGGTACTGTACCGGTGTCATACCTGTGCCAGGCAAGAAGCAGCCAAAAGCAGAGGGGGGGTATATTTTGCGTTTGCATTCAAATATGCAAACTTCTTTTTTTTTATACCACATATCTTGCTATTCTCTGTTTTTGGTGGCTTCTTGCCTGGGACAGGTGCTCGCAGCAATGCTCTGCCGTACCGTACCGTACCTCGAAAGTAACCCCTTCATCCCCATCTTCTCCTCCTTCCCGCCCCCACAATCCTACCCCAAAAAACTCTCGATCCCCTAGATATAATACATGCCAGCGACAGAAGACTCCTTCCTCTTCTGCCAATACCTATACCCTACGGTACAGTACTGGTACATACATCCCCACATCACAAAAGTCACTCTATCTCGAAAGTCGGAGTTACCCCCGTTTCAACTTTACATGTGCTCGAGTACAATACCGTAAGAGCTCGAATAATTGCTAGGACATTGGATTTGCCCCCCCCAGGAAGGTCTAATGGTTTTTTCTTCTTCTTTTCAATTCATCTCGGAGAGCAGGTTTTTTTGGCGTGTTTTTTTCCGCCCCTTTTCCAAGGCGGAAATTTTGGACTATTATTATACCTAGCAGTCCAATTATTCCAGTGCCTACGACAGCGCATTGGACCGGGAAGTGGGTCGGACGAAGTGAATCATTTTATCCCACGAATTTTGCGCAAATCCTCATTGCAGAAATTTCGACAAAATAAAACCTCCGAATTCAGCTCAAAAAAAAAAAGGGCAAATCCAACGTGATGTGCTATCATATCAGAAATATCTCCTGCCCTTCCTGTTGGGCCTCAATTGAGATCTCCAGATCTCTCCCCTCTTGGTGCATTTTAGCTGACCCACTCTCTCTCCGTCTGACCCACTCCCTAGCCCAATACGCTACCGTACTCGTATCTTAGGTACCGTACCGACATTTAAATTTGGATGCCTGCCTGTGAATATTATTATTGTTACCCAGGGCTGTCGAGGTGACTTTTCTTTCCTTTTTTTTCTTTTCGCAGGCAGCGGCACGCACTCCCTTCCCCGTTGAGTTTGAAACGCTCGGCCGTTGGGAAGAAGGAACGGCAGGCAGGCATAAATGGGGGTGGTGGAAATGTGGCGTTTGGGAAAGGCTCTTGGTTTATCATCGCACATCATGGTAGGCTAGAAGTGTTGAAGCCTGCAAAATAGCGTCGTGGTTGTCAAATGCACCGTATGCGAACCCAACCACCCTTAGGTTAGCCTGCGATAATTAGTGCACAGCACTTGCTCGAGTCGCAGTTCCACGCTTGCTACAGCGATATCCCATTTCAAGCCTCTCTGAGCTAAAAGCGGGAAGGGTCAACGGGGACCGAACTGGGCTGGGCTGAACAACGTGACCACCATCGTCCACAGCACTCGGACAAGTATCACACTGCGCTCGAGACCAGGCGAGGAGATAATAATGGTTGTACCAACATTATTGCGAGCATTCTTCGTTCTTGCTTCCGCAACAGTAAGCTCTACACCCGCTCCCCCAAAGCCGTAAGAGAAAGCTAACAACGTGAATCCGTAGATCCTCTTCATCCAATCCATCCCCCCATTTCGCTCCCGCTTCCTCGCCTACGGAAAAGCCGCCACGCCCACCACTCCGAAAATCAAAGATGCCAAAGCCACCATCACTTCCCCTCAAGGTTCCAGAAACCCCATAACAGCCTTCCTCGACCACCTCGCAACGTACACCGTCCCGCACTCTTTCTTCACACACTTCTACATCCTGGCGCTGACCACGCTGTTCCTCCTCGGCCAGCAAATCTCCACTCATGGTCCGCTCTACATACTTCTGCGCGACCTTCAGGCCCCGGAATGGGCCGCTACTGGTGGTGGCGCCCGGCGCGGTATGGGTGGGCAGTCGATTCACCAGGTCGTGTTGACCTGGGCTTGCCTGGTGTTGCAGACTGGGAGGAGGTTGTATGAGTGTTTGTTTGTGCAGAAGACTGTAGCGGAGGGAAGGGGGAGAAGTCGGATGTCGGTTGCGCATTATGCGCTTGGGTTAGTGTTTTACGTGTGTGTATGTGTTGGGGGATGGGCTGAGGGGACTGGTATGTTTTTCTCTGCGGGGTTTAAAAGGGGGGGAGGTATTGATGGTGGTGGCCCGTGGTGGTGACGGTTAGATGCGATTGATGCTTTCAAGTTTACGCCCATGAATGTCTACTCCCTCGTTGGCCCTCCCAGCGCAAAGTCCTTCATTGGCGTTCTGTTCTTTATCATTGGCTCCGGGGTTCAGCACGATTGTCATGCCTACCTTGCCAGTCTCGAGAAGTATACACTTCCTGTACACCCGGCTTTTCAGAGGCTGGTCTGTCCGCATTACTTTGCTGAGTGTCTTGTCTACCTTGGCCTTGCAATCATGAGTGCCCCGAGGGGTCGTGGGCCATTCAATGTTACCATGTTGACTGCGCTGATCTTCGTCGGGGTTAATCTCGGTGTTACGAGTATGTTGAATAGAGAGTGGTATATGGGGAAGTTTGGGGAGAAGAGTATGGAAGGTTTGTTCTCTTAATTCTTCCAGGGATGGGGTGAGGGGATTAATGCTAACGTTGTGATTATCTTTTATTTATTTTTTGAACAGGGAGATGGAACATGTTACCCTTACTATTTTAACTAGATTTTACTAGGGGGGTGAGGGGTAGTCCTCTAATCATTTATGTAGTCATGTATCATACTCGTACTCGCCGTAATTCTGATGCCGCGTCACCAAACCACTACCAAACCAATACCGGTATCACACTCACCTTCACTTTCGTAGAAATCCACCCCCAACCTTCACCACCTTAAGCACATCCCTATACGTCAAACTAATCCTAGTCCCCCTTTCACTCCTCCCACTCCTAAACCTCTCTTTATCCCCCAGCAACCCCCAATTCGCAATAGTCTCGGGTCCCAAGTCCTCATCAACCATAACCTCCGCAATACCATGCAAATACGAAGTGTACATATCCCCCATAGTGACCAGTAAACTAAAAAACCCAAACCCAAACCCAAACCACAAATCAGCCATCCCCCTCCTTCCAGAAACGAAAACAAAAGGAAAGGAAAGGAAGAAAAACAAACCTCCCATCCTCCAACAAAACCCTCCCAACCCTCTCCCCAACCCCCTCCCCATCCTCCCCCTTCCTCTTCTCATAAACATCCAAAACAACCACGCCCCCCAAACTGACCGTGCCAACAACAGGCCAATACGCCCCACCATCCTCATGCGGCAGGATGCCCTGTCCGGGCAAGTACTCATTCACAAGCACATGGTTCGGCCCGCCGTGCGGCGCGCCCGTCCATATGCTGAGTTGCTGCATGCGCGGGATTATGTGCTCTGTTAGCCAGGCTGGTAGGGGCGTGGACGAGGAGGAGGAGGAGGAGGAGGAGGAGGAGGAAGGGGGGATTAAGAGGGTGTTCGTGCTGCGTGTTAGTGATGTTGGATAGGATTGGAGGCGGCGGTGGCTCAGTTGTGTCCATTTCGGCTTTGGCGTTGAGAGGACTTTTTGCAGGAGGGTTGAGGTGGTCTGCGGCGGGAGGAAGGTGGGGTAGTAGTAGAGGGATTGGGGGAGGTTTGGGATTTGGGATTTGGGATTGGTGTTGTTGGTATTTGGAGTGGGGGTGGTCATGTTTTTTTTTCTGTGGTGGTTTTTGGTTTGTGGTCTGTAGATTGTGGTGGTGGTGGTGGTGGTGGTGGTGGGGTACTTGGTCCTCCGGATGGAAGGTTTTCGTTTTTTTATTTTAGTTTAGTTGGTTCCGTTTGGCACGTTGCCAGGTTTATGCGGGACGGCGCTGTTATCGGAAGCTTAAGTTGACGTCGCAGTTTCCCCCTTCCCTTCCCTTCCCTTCCCTTCCCGCCTTCCCTCCCGTGTATGGTGCTAGTCCCTATTTAGACATCTGCTATCCGTCCGTTTGTTTCGCCTCCGGGAATTCTACGATATGCGGGAGATCTCCCATTGATCTGCGCCGTCAGGTACGGTATTGAAAGACGGAACAGGGCGTGCCATCTACATAACATGTCACTCGCACAACACTTCCACCATGGATAACCCCAAGCTCGGGAGGGAGGAGCACGACATAATACAAAAGTCCCAACGCAATGCAATGGCAGCAACGAGTGGGAGAAAAAAAGAAGAGGAAAACAGAAAATCCCAACATCACCCTACAGTAACGAACCCCGAGCGGAGCGCTCACGCCGACCAAAATCCCAGAACTCAATAGCAGAACACCCCCCAGAAAACAAACACCCACCAAACCAAAAGCGTAAATATTAATAAAAAAAAAACAGGACACAACACCACCACGACCAACGTAGAAAATGAAGAGAGAAAAGACCATTCCACGGTATCCATAATATTATTATTATAATATTATCAACATCCTTCACCCCCACCCACCCAGAAACGACAGTCCAAAAACATACATGTATGTACCGCGGGCACCCCCCCCCCCCCCCCTTCAAACCCAGTCTCCAGGAAACAAGCAGAAGGGGGGGAAAACCAAGGTGTCTAACGGAAGTTAATCTAAGGAGCCGGGAACGGGGCAAAAGTTCATTTATAATAGGAACAGCACCCAGCGAGTCGCGCGTGGCGAAGCTCCGATTTTGAAAGGTTGTTTGTGTGGAAACACCTTACTGATGATGGGGAGGAAAGGAAAGGAAAGAAAGGAAAGAGAAGGAAGAAGGAGGGATGGGAGGTTTAAATAGGAGAAGTGAGGTGACTTGGCGGAGGTGGGATCTTTGAGAGGGGGGAGGTAGGGTTCGGAGGGGGGAGGGGTTTGTTGTTAGGGATGGGTGTAAAGAAAAAAAATTTCTCCTTTCGAGGGATGAAGCGGAACTTTTTTCTTTGGATATCTAACACCTGCGAAGGATGGTGGAGGGGGGTGTTACATGGGATACTAGTATTATGATATGCTTTTTTTTTTTTGGCAATGTTTGATTTTTCGATATCTGGGATTGTTTAGTTGAAATGTTTAAAGACTACTTACTACTTCAGCGTTTCGTTCTCATCTATAGAATCTTGTTACGGATGTCGTAATTTGCGAGGCGTAACTGTGGGATCTCCCTAGTGTTGCCGCGTGTCGCCTGCACTAAGTTTTCCAAACATATATTCTAAAGGCACGCACCCAAATCCTCAATTGAATAGTTCACGGGTGATGATCCATGACCGAAAGAATGTGCTAACCGGCAGTTCCAACCATTCCTACTCTTCTAGTATAATAGATTGAAGTGTCTCCGTAGCACACAAGTTCGCTTATAGGGGATACACTATCTCGAGCAAAAGATATCGGAAAAGGAAAGGAAGACACCACTTATTTATTAGCTCGCAATTACAGTATTATACCTCGGTACTGTATTTACCACTCCTTCCCACCCTTCGACTTGGTAAAGCATCAAAACGATCCTATTGTCAACACCTTCTCCACCCCCAATTCCCCTTCCACGCTTCCTATCTCCCTCTCTGCCCTTTCCTCCTTCGCCTTCACCTCCCCATTCTCCCTCGCCTTCAATGCAGCCTTCGACGTCCTCCCCGGATGTTTCTTCGGAATCGCAATCGGTCCCTCGGCAGCCAACGGCCTATCAGGCGCGGGCGTGGAAAGGTTGAGCATAATCCCCAAAGGCGGTGATGTATTCATCGGTGGTAACGTAACCGGTAATTGCGGCTTCGGGCCTGGGCTTGGTTTACCCTCTGTTGATGATGCTGCTGTTGGTTCTCCGCGACGGTGGTGGTAGTAGGCTGTAAGAAAGTTTACTAGATGGTTAGTTAAAAGGTTTAACAAGAAAGGGGGGGGAGGGGTGGGAGGGACTTTGGAGGAGGAGGAGGGACTGGCGGGATGTCGGGGCCAATTGGCGGGCGACTGTGTCGGGGCCATTGAGGAAGAAGGGGCTCATTTCTTTTTTCTTTTTTGTTCGTACCGATTAGTGGGAAGTATTGATGCACGCGGAAGGAAAGTGTGAAGGAGGTGAGAGGGGAGGGTTGTAGTGGTGTCGTTAGTCATGGGTATGCACTCGGGCGCTGTTTTTTCATCTTGGGATACGTGGAAAAGTATACAGTTGCAGGGAAGCCAGGAGCTCGGGGTTTTGGAGGATTTCGTTCGCTATAGCGAGGTTTTTGGAAGAAATTCCTTACAGCGAGGTCCATCTGTGTGGAAGCAGGGGTGTAAATTGCCAGAAGCTTTATTCATAGCGAGGTTCCCGTATAGAGAATTCCATTATAACGGGGTGCGACTGTACCATTATGGAAATTGTGTATGGGTCGATATCCTAAACTATCAGATTCTATAAAAAGAATGAAATGAAACCTCCAAGAAAACTAGGTTAATGTCCGAAAACCTCCATGTGAAGTGTCACGTTTCCCCCAGTGAGAACATGACTCCTTACAGCATTCTTGACATCCTCTGCCATTAAGTCCGGGCCGCACACCATGACCAGCACTCTCCCATCTCTTCCCACAACCTCTCTTATAGCTTTCCGAATGTCCGGCCTTCCAGAGCTGAAGCTAACCGGGGGAACGCCCAGCGCACCCCGAGAACCACTCGCATCAAGGAGTTCCATCCCTTCTTCACCTTCATTACTTTCGTGTCCTCCCGTGATATAAACCTCTGCCAGGGTAACTCCATCGCCGGCCCATAGTAAGTCACCTATTTTTGGAACAACCCACAAAAACCTCGTATCAACACCATTGGCTTTCAAAAACCGTGCCCAAGGAAGAGTAAACGTCCCACCAATCCCTCCGGCAATAAGCAGCACTCTATCCACGCCGTCAACTAACTCTTTGTTGACCCCATGCCCGCCATACCCACTTTCAATATTTACAGAGACTTTAGTCACCCCCGTCAGCTTCTTCGTGATGTTTCCCCGGACTCTCGCTGCAATTCTCACATGCCCGTTCCCAGACTCGACGACCGTGAATGGGTTTTTTGTCCACAGTGATAACGAAGGGATATTAAGTAGGATATGCGACCCGGCGGGTGGAGGCGGTTTTTGCGGGAAGGGGATGGATATATCCAGGATTGAAGACTGGGGGTCTGGGGATATTGTTGCGGTGGTGGACATAGTGAGCATTGCTCGGAGGGCCCGATCAACTATTAACATCCCGACGGTGGGGATTATGTATGGGCGGCAGTGACTGACGTGGAAGTACAGAAGGGGTAGGAGGAGAACTGATAGGATTATGTGAAAGTTGTAGAAGACTGAGTAGAAGGATTTTCGGATGAGTGGGTGGGCAGAAGTTACTAGGGTTGTCTTTGAAAGTTAGCTAAGCCCGGGAAGACATGACGGGAGGGAATAAACCATTATTCCAAAAGCACAGACACCACAGAGGGCGTCTATCTCCAGTAAACGGGTCTTCATGCGAGAAGTGTCCCAGAAGAATTTTAGGTACAAACAAACATGCACGGTCAGGAGCAGGTATATCTGGTTTCCCAGCCATTGATGGGCGACATTCACTGGTCCCTCGTAACTGAAATTCGGGAAAACTAGTTTCAATGGACTGTACTTCATTCCTAGAAGTACGTTTAACGGAAGGCTTGCCGCAGCTGCCATACCAAACGCCTTTGTGAGGTGGAGGTAGTCTACAATTTTGCTCATCAGTTGTTAATATGCTAAACTTTTATTCCTCTTTTTGTCCGTAACCTAATTTACACGATCCCACCGCTCGTATCCTCCAAATTCAATCAGTTCAGGCGGTACTTACCTTGCTCAACATCCTTAACACAAAGCCATACCATCAACCCCACCCACGCCCAATAAACGACAGCTGCGCCCACACTCTGCACCCTGCCCCTTGTGGGAGTTTTACCTCCTAGGATGCGGTACCTCAGTCGCCACTCCAATCTCATAAGAGCCCCACATCTCAAAAAATTAACGTAGACGTAGACATACATCAATGCCATCAGCTGTGAGAATAGCACCGCATATCCAAGGAAATCGAGAGACTTCCGACGAAGCTCTCTTTGGGATTCGTCAAGGTCCTTGTATAGCAGTGGCCGAAGCATCATCGGCAGATAAGGCCAAACTTTGTAAATATCAGCTGAACTCGAGCCTGATGATCGAATGAAAGGAGGGGTGGTTGTGGTAGTGCAGGAGAGCTGTCAGGATGAGAGGGAGAAAGGAAAGGCCAGTGTCATCGGCTGCTAACGATTAGTAAGATCGTAGGCGCGGCTAGTGTTTTTTCCAGACTTTTTTCGTAAGGATCAACTGCAGCTCAAGGCTGAGGGCCCGCGCAGTGCATGGGAGTGCATTTGTGATATCGTTGGGAAGTTTTGTGAGGGGGAATGGATCTTGCAATAAATACTGGGCCTTTTTCCATCTTATTGTACGGCACATTTCATCAATTCAACACCAACACAACATATAACCCCTCTCCGACAATGACAGCTACCAAGACCCCTATTTGGCTCGATTGCGACCCTGGTGAGTTGTAGACTCCTGTGTAGCGCTTGTACTCAAGCAGTGACTAGTTGCTTTGGATATCCTGCTGATACATTACCCCCTTAGGCCACGATGTATGTAACCGCAGCTCTTACCTCAACCATTTCATTTAAAAATAAAATAAAATAAAAATATGTCAGAGATTCAATTGATCAGTTTACTGAAACTACCACTCAGGATGCATTCGCCATAATTCTCGCTTCTGAACACCCCGACCTCGAACTCATTGGTGTAAGATTCAGGCAACCCAGCAAAGGTCCCCTCTGGTGCAATTTCTAACAAGCCCAGATATCCACTGTTCATGGAAATTCCTCGATGGACAACGTAACTGCCAATGCGCTCTCACTACTCACCGCAATTGGAAGGACAGATGTTCCGGTGCATGCCGGATCCCGCAAACCTTTCATGCGGCCTGCTGTCCATGCTCCGGATATACACGGCGACTCTGGTATCGATGGAACCACCTTGCTACCCGAATCAAAGGTTGCTATGAAACCAGGGAATAGCATTCTAGCCATGTACGAGGCTATCATGAAAACACCGTTCCAAACTTGCGCAGTTGTGGCCACTGGAACTCTGACCAACATTGCGTTATTGTTTGCCGTTTTCCCAGATGTAGTGGGGCATATCCGGTGTGTTTCCATCATGGGAGGGGCTTTTGGTGGGAGAGACGACGCAAGGGGAAACATTACCAAGTGGGCAGAATTCAATATCTATGTTCGTTACCCTCCAGGTATCTCCATTCATAGCATCTCGCTAACTCACGTTTAATAGTGCGATCCCGAATCCGCCCAATCAGTATTCTCCAACCCTGAGCTTTCTGGCCGGATAACACTAGTTCCTCTTGACTTGACACATACGGTGCTCGCGACGTCTGATATCCTAACTGTGCTTATGACAACATCCCACCCCACTACCAAACTCCGCAAGATGCTTCACGACCTTCTCACTTTCTTCTCGAAGACGTATGCCGATGTTTTTAATATCACTGCCGGCCCCCCACTTCATGATCCCCTAGCCGTTGCGGCTGTCATCCCCGGCAATGATATTGAGTGGGATATGGAGGAGGTTCAAGTCGAGGTTGCCTGCCATGGCGAACAAATCGGACAGACAACCAAGACTCCAAGGGACCAAGCCCATGAGGAAGTCAGGGGAGAGGAATTAGGCAAGGGAGGTGCAAAGCCTGTGACTTGGGTTAAGGTTCCTCGAAGCGTTGGGGTTGACAGCTTCTGGAAGGTTATGATGTCATGCGTCGAGAAGGCGGACGGAAGGTATAATTGGAAATAGTGGTATCCTGTACATAACAACCTTTAGCTGCTGTACAGAGTTGACTTATTATGAGGGGAAAGAAAGATGTTAACGAGGTCTTTTCAAGGATTTATTTTTGGAAGATAAGGCACAATCAATGACATCAAGATGGAGTGATTTCATATGATTTAAGGTTCCTCGCCCCAGCGAGCAACCTAACGCTATGTTAGGCCCAATGGAGGACTTCCCGTAGGAATCTGGAAAAATCTGGAGCTTGGAGCAAGAATCTGGATCACAGGTTGTTCCCATAGAGAATAACGATTTTCCAAATTTCCAGATCATGATCATTGCGGAAAATTGAAACCACACATATGAAGCCTAACAGATACTGTACAAGTAGGGAATCATTTTTCATAGGATTGTGTCCTGCTGTAGCTGGTTAGTTCTTCATTTTGTGCATCCAGAACTGGGGCATAATGTGTCGAGAATTGTAGTCTTGGGGCTGGTTGACCAATTGTATTCAAGTTTCCAGATTCTGAACCTTTTCAAATCCGAACCAGGGGGGGAGGGGTGGTTCAGATTTTAGAAAATTTAGAATTTAGAAGACGATATTCTAGATTTTGGCGTGAAAATATACCAGGACCACTTCTAAATCTCTTCCAGATTCCTACGGGGAGTCCTCCAATGGAATAACGCAGCCTACCAGCACAAACCTCAACTTCCAAATAAACACGTTTAGACAACACCAACTAAAATAATCTCTTACGCAGCCTCGCGCATGGTCCCTCCTTCCGGTTACAATTGACAATAGCGACTCTTCTCATTTCTAAAGTACAAACCCTCCTCTCTCTCCTCCATCTCACTAGACGAATCAAGAGCCCACAGGAGAATAAGCCTGATCACGTTTTCTCACTCGTGATCCCCCCCCGGACGCTTGAAAATCCACAGCATCGTCAACTATAATACTGCGGTAACAAACTTGCAGGGTCATCCGGGCCCTAACATTGGGCTTGGCCTCTGCCGAAGCCACCCGCATTCGCTTCACTCTGGAGCCAAGGCTCTACACATAACCCAGCATTACTTCCCCTGCAGAGGCAAACCAAACCGGGTTGCACTAACACTATCGAATACATGCATCCCTCGAACCACGCTACTCCTCTATATCCCGCGTGATCTATTGGTTTGGCTTGTGGGTAAGATCAACGGCCAGCTCTGTAACACCTACACAGCGTTACCCTACAGCATCCAATGTGGGTCCAGATGGTCAAAAGCCAACCCAGTTTCTCTCCGCTAAACCGTGCGTTTGTGCTACCTTACACGGCCCCACGATATCTCACTGTGGTGGTTTTAGTACTGATAGACTGATAGTTGGCTCCAGAGCTACGGACGTATATAGGGTACTCGACCAATTGCGCAGGTGACCAGAAGGAAACCTTCATCTACAACTCTTCATCGCGATATGCATACCCAACCCTTTTGGGATGTTCAAGAAGTGCTATATGATGGACTTGGATGATCCCCGCCGGCTGCCGCGGGAAGAGAGACTAGGGCCGGGGGATTCCACGTTTTGCCCACGGCCGGTTTCCCAATCCAATCTACTTAAGCATTTCCCCACCAGCAGACTTACATACAGCTTGTTTCACAGGCAGCGAGAGTGGATTCTTGGATTCTTGATGTATGGCCGATAATTGGATTATCTGTCACAAATATAATCCCGCACGGATTGCATCGTCCGAGGTGACGGGGCTCAAAGGTTGCCCTTTCTGACCGACTGCTACTAGGACCTAGAAGACCATCTTTACCCCAAGGGTGTTTATCGACGTCTCTACCCGTTGAAAGCAGTCCAGATCGCGAAAGCACACCACATCCAGCGCTCTTCCAAGTCCAGCATTGTGAAACCAGGGCTCAAACCAGGGATATGGCGCAATGTTTTGCTAGTACCATAGCTATTTAGTCAAACCTCACGATCCCGTAGGTGGTACCCGAGGAAAAGCGGAGCACTTCCCTAAGCTTCACCCAATAAGGGCAGAATATGAGGTTACACCTTTCCACTATCTCCTCTCTCGTCTTATGACCATTTTTGAAAGATCTACGGTAAGCCCGCAGGAGGCCACTATTTCTGAGAATTGATGGTCACTCATATCGTGTGGCTTTCTGGGTTGCCGGCAGAAGCAAAGACTAATATCCGGACTCCCGCACACCCCAGTAACCTGTTTTAAGTTTACGATTCCTGGCCAAAAGTATATAGACACTAGTACACAAGTGTGTTCCACCAAATTTAGCTATCACAAAGCGAGCTTAGTCCCGTTCAGCAAGTATATATGGGGTGAGGATCGCAATATCATCCCCGCAACGTGACCACACTTTCCAGTCAAAGCCCACCAACTCTATGACCGTAAAATCTCGTGAAATCCACTATCAGATTATCAACGGGAATCAGCCCGCTGGCCTAGGATAGGTTTAGTTTGACAAGCCGACAGAACGGCGAACACCAGTTAATAAGATCCAGCACGCCCTGAGAGCTGATCTCGTACTGTGTCGAGAGAAAACGCCGATCCTTCTCAGGAGCCCCGTGGTCCCTGAATCCCGAGATTACAAGGCTGGCGAGGATAATAAGGTGGATTTCACGATGCCTCGCAGCAGTCGCACCCAGATCAACAGAGGAAGTTCGCGCACGCTTGGCGCTAAGCCCAAGATCGCCGCACATCTCCCAATCCCCTCCTCCGAAGACGGCACTGCCTCGCTTCGAGTGACGAGCCATGATGAATCAGTGACAGCTTTTGCGGGCGAGCGGAAACCCGAACCCGACCTAAACAGCTCTCCAAAGAGCACAGTATCCATCCATCAGCCGAGATCTGATACAACATATGCTGAGTTGATGTTTTTTTTAGCTCCTTTTTTCGCCCACACAGCGGTCCCATGTCCATCCAGCCGATATTAAACGGCTGTGCAAAAACAAACAAGCATAACGCCAGCGAGTATAGTATAATAATATAGCAACAACGCAGCGCAGGTACTGTAGGATCCGGCGGCCGGACTGGGCCTCTCGGGAACCGGATTGGATTGCAAACGGGCAACCACGAAAGGGTGAGAGCCAAAAGAAAGAAAGAAATAATAATAATAGGGAATATTATCATTATGAAAAAAGGTGGGGAAAATGGATTCAAGGTTTCCATTCTAAAGCCCTAAGATATCACCCCATATCTTCTTTTGTTTTTTGGCCGTGTTTCTAATTTAGGTTGGTTACGTTTCGTCCTGTACTCACTTTCCTCATCTCTATCATGTGATTGACACTATTATGAGTGGACCCATATACTTTACAAGCATGAGTAGCAGTATACAGTAGTAGTAGAAGCATTATGGACAGGAAGGAAGGAAGGAAGGAAGGAAGGAGAGAAAATAATTACCGAGTTGCCGTATTCGAGTGATTCCGGGTGAGCTCTCTCCCCTTCCCGGTTCCTGAGGCATCCGCTGTTAACCACCACCGCCACCCACGAGTCCAGCCTGCCACCATCCCGCGTGAGGCGAGAAGGAGGAGGCATTATTAACTATCCCTTTGCCAGTCTGAAACAATCGAGTTTGTAGCTAGGAACGACCCGAGCCATTGTGATTCGCTGGCGAACATTTAAACCAGTCAAGAGTGCTGAGTCATTTGAGCGATGATGTGAAGCGGGGGGGGGTAAGGAAACTAAAAATCCTGTTTTCCAAACCAAGTTCGGTTAACTGTTGCCGAATCTGGCCTTGTGTGTGTTTCGGAGGGATAAAAGTTATTAGTATTATTATTATTATTATTATTATTATTATTATTATTTTCCTTTTCTTTGTTTGAGCTGCTTTTTTTTTCGCTCCCGAGGGGGGGGGGCTGCGTTGTTGCGTTCAGCGTCGATGTCATATGCACTGTGGTTACGACACGCGTACCGTGCCTTGCGCAGGTACAGTTGCCAACCTTTTTTTTTTTTTTCCTCTCTTGCGGTGGCGGTGGTTGACTGCTTGAATCGTCCCATCCCCCATCCCCCCTCCCTCCTAACCTAACTTTCGGCGACGAAGAAGAAGAAGAAGGTTGCTCAGCGATACTTATCCATGATAATATTATTATTATTGTAAAGCTACTAAGCCGACTAATGAATTAAGAGCCAACTTAATTGGAGGATGAGGTTTATGATAAGCTGATTTTTTTGTTGATTTTTTATATCATATAAAAAAAGCGCCAGTATTATTAGGTTTCGACTGATCTCGTATGCATTCGTCCATTTCGGGGTTCCGCCGAACATCTTGGGAAAAGCGTTCACACCAGATTGTTTTATTCCTCACAGCTTAACCGCCAGCTAATTAACCTAAATTTAACCTCCTATTAGTAAGCGAGGTTGTCGTGTTGCTTTTCGCCGCCATCCCATCTTGTGACACTGCTCCTCCACGATATAGTGTCACATCTTTACCACAATACCGGTACTGTGCCGTACACAAAGATGTCGTATTCTAGAAAAAACCCCCTCCACCCCCTACCCCCCCCGCTCGTGAGCACATATGTAACGTCCATACATACATACATACATACATACATACATGCCCACGATACAGCACCAGCACGAGCACAAGTAACCCACCACAGATCCACCCAAAGTACCCAAGCAAGTACAAAGTGTGTGCTGCAGTGCAGCAGTTCAAGGTATAATGCGGTGCCGGTACGTAAACCCTACGCATATACCTGAAACAGGCCCCCTCCCCCCGAAAAATACCGTAACGGAGGGGAAAGAATCCGAGGGGAAGCTTCTTTCTTCCTTTCTCTCTTTCCCTCCCTGCCTCCCTCCCTTCCCGCCTTCCCTGACTTTCCCCGCATCCTGCTACATACCACGCGATGGCCAAGGAGGCAAGCAAGCAGGCAAGCAGGCAGGCAAGCAGACAGGTAAGTTAACTAGGTAGGTAGGTAGGTAGTGTGTGTGTGGTATGTATCGGGATTCTGCGCGAGGGGGGAGGGGAGGGGAAGCCCCGTTGAAGAATTGTGACTGAATTGGGGAATTCCGGGGTTGGGGGAAGGAATAGTCTATGTATGCTAGTGTTAATAATGGTGTTTTTTTGCTCACGCGGAGGGGTTAGAGTGATGGGGATGGGATAGAGGGGGGGGGATGGGGATGGGGATGGGGATGGGGTATTGTAGGTATGGTAGATGATGGGTACAAAGGGTGGGAAGTATATACCGGAACGGGCGGGGGTATATTTGGCTGGTTAACCTTGGATAACTGTTCCGTAACTTTTTGTCGGATGTTGTATCGTGCGGGTTCTTGTATGGCATGTATGGGTATGGGTACTGTATGGGATATTTTGCTAACGATGGCCCGTTGTAAAATCCGAACTGTGCATATCTCACGGCAGGTTACCAGTTTGCTTTTGTTGCGACGAGGTCGGGGCTAACTATCTACTAAGAGCGTGGAATAAAAGTTGGCTGTGCGCTGAGAAGTTTTCCCTTTGAAGTTTGTGAGAACATGATACAGTAATGGTACTGGTATGTTGCTTGCTCTCGCCCCTCGAGCCAGGAATTGGCACCAGTTTGCACCATGCCGTAGCACCACAGCTATTCCGGAGAATATGCCAATTCTTGGCGCAGAAGTAAATGTATATAATATTTGAGAACCTCTCTTGAAACCCGCCCTGCTGAGCCACTCCAACCTTGACCACAAGAGGAAATGATACTGTCATCGCTGTGGTGCTGCTGCTGAGATGAGTTCAATCGCCGTCTTAGCAAAACTTCCGCATTGCGTTGTATTATGAGGTAATCCACTACACATGGTACCGTATGCGTATCTCCGCTACCAGCCTCTAAACCCCGTTACTCAGACGCGCGGGAACCCGTAGGGAAGATTAGTCTACGGTAGTCTTTTTTCCTCCCATGGTAAGAGCCAGAACACACCGAGTCTCGTTACCTGGTACCGTACCGTCCGTATTCGCAATTCTAGTATCATATCATCGCTTGTCGCTCAAACATGCCTATAATACCTACTGCACATAATAGAGAGTTTGCGCAAGGAGACCTAGGTGGCAGGAAAACAGGTTATTTTCTGTTAACCTAAAAGTCTTGGACACCCAGGTGGGTAGCGAGACCTGGAAGAGGTGTAAAATAGGGCTTTTCAGACCTGAAGAGATCTGATCGCTGCAGAACAATAAATCAGCAGCAACACAGCGCTCTTTTCGCATTTTATTAAATGAATAAAAATTACTGATGATAATATTGGGCATTCAGTAGTAGATTATCACCTGTTCTATGGCAGTCAGTATGGTTAGTACCCAACTTGTGTACAAGTATCTGGGAATCCTAATTTGAGCAAGTAACAAATTTGAGTGCAATGCGGTATTACCCTACTCAATTCCCATCTTCCAGCTACCAAGCCACCTAGACCTGGGGCGCAAACTCATTCAGAGACCTGGGTCTCTTTTCCGTTAACTGCCACCCAGGTCCTCTTGCGCAAACTCTCTAATCTACGGTACCCCGGGTCGACGCCGCAATCCCTCCTGATAATCTGATAGTGACACTGGATTATACAAGAATTTATCATACTCTACCTGACTAATGATAACACTCCCGTATAAGTATGTGTCTTTATAGGGATTCCTTGAAAACTCCCGGACCTCTGTGAAAAAGAAAAATGATGATCGTATTTTTAAGTGAGGAGTTAGTATCATAGATATCGATGTAAACCGGCCTGGCCTGTCTGGTCTGGCCTGGTCTGGTCTGGTCTGGGTTATTTTCTATGTATATTATAAGTTCTTACAAACCTCATGCCCCCTTCTTTCTTTCTTTCCTTCTTTCTTTCATTCTTCCCCCCCCCCGCAAAGTTTATTTATTTATTCCACCCATTGATCGACATAAACCCCTAGCGTACTCTCTCTCTCCTCTCCCCATCGCGAGTTTTCCGAGTTTTCATTCTTTTTTTTATACCTCTGCCCGGGTGTTTTTACTACCCGCGTGGCACGATAATATGTAGTATCATAGCAGTATCATGTACATATCATACCCAGCACGCACACATACCAACAAGTAACCCCATATCTAAGAACGGGATATACAGGGTTAGGTTTGCACCACACAGGGTAACACAACCAACCCATCACGTGCAACAGGAACCCAAGGGGTACAGTACGGTAGGTAGTTTCCTCCGCAGAAGTTCAAAAAACAAATCAGACGACAATTCCTGCTATCATAAAAATCCAATGGGTATGATAATATTATATTATATTATAAATCTCCCCCCCCCACCCCCATGGACACAAGGGTTAGCTCTATGATGTTTTCCGATTGATTTCTGTAGATTTGATACACTCGAGTAACAGTGCATTCTTCCTATCACAGGTTCTTCCTATCACAGGAAAGAACAAGCAAGTGAAGGGGGCAGGAGCAACTGGACCGACCGAATGCTCCACAACACCTCGCTTCGCTTCATGTCTGCGGTAATTTTTATCTCTTTGATCTGGCTAGTTAAAAAATCTATCGTACTATTACTGTAACCCCCCGTGTGCGCTCCCCTCCCGGTTGCGTATGATGCAGTTTAGTTATAATTGCGCACATCAAGCTTGACTCGACGACTAGTGTTTTTTTCCTTTTTTTTCTTTTTCTTCCCCCCCCCCCCCCCCCTCTTCGCCCTACTTTTATTATTATTGTGCTGTGCAGCGTTAAGGTTAGGATTTCTATGGAAAAAGTGTATGGTGGGTAGGTAGGTTGGGTTGGGTGGCCAATTGTGTAGTGCAATGCAAGTTAGTGCAGTAGAAGTGAAGTGTGCGCAAGGCTGCCCGAGGTGGTGGTGGTGGCGGTATTGTTCATCGTTGTGCTTAGTAGTTCTACCGTTATGGATATGGATGTGGGAGCCTGGGTTGAAGCTTGGAACTTGCGGTACTAGTACGATACTCGTACTCGAGTAGAGTAGAGAGGGGTTCTTGTATGGATGGTTATGGTATGGTATGATAGCGGTGTGTGGAAGTGCACGCTTTTTTCCCCCTCTGATGATATGGATTGCATGGATTATTATGTATGGTATGGTATGGTATGGTATGCACAGAACTGCATGAATTTTGAAAGTGGTGGGGGTTTTTTTCTTTGGGGGAGGTTGCTGTATTGCTGGTTGCTTGGACCTTTCTTTACATCCGGTACTGCACTGTGCAGTACGGTACCCCTTGAGCGCGGTACAGTGCTAGTAGGTACTTCCCATTGTCGAAGCTTTTTTAAAAAGGGATCGTTATTGCATTTGACCCTTTTGCTTGGATCTGGGTAGTATGCAATAGCAGCTCTTGCTAAGAAACTACCGGTAGGAGTTACAAGTGACTGGGGAGGAGGAGGAGGAGGAGGAGGAGGAGGAGGTACCGCTGGGGAGGGAAGGAAGGGTGCGAATGCTGGGGTGTTTATGCTCTTGGATGGGATGGATGGACGGATGGGATGGGATGGGATGGGATGTACCATACCTCCAAATATTAAAGCTAGACTTAACCAGCGGTATGCTACTGATGATACTACCGGCCACCATGAACTCCCTTGTCCGCCGTCTCGTGAGTAACTGTAGAGCAGTGGGCAAAGACCCGCACTTATGAATGGTCAGAACCTTATGCCACCCTCCTCTCACTCACTCACTCATTCACTCACTCATAAATAGGGGGATGTTGGCCCCGGACGAAAAAACCGCCATTGTTTCTGGGGGAAGCTAGTCTATTTTTGGATTTGGATTTTGTTTGCTTGCTTGCTTTGCTTTGCTTGCTGCTAGGATGGGGATGGATGGTTGGGGAAGGGGGGGGTTTTTTTTTCCTTCGTTCTTTTGTTGGTTGGTTTATTGGGTAAGTTAGATGGGCTTGGTTTATGGAGATTGTTTTTCTTTGGTGGTGCGGTAGGTACGGTCGATATCGGGAGGGGGGGATAAATGGTGCGCCGGATTATATGCTACAGTATTGCAACGGGGGGGGGGGGGGGGGGTTTGGGGAACGGGTTATTTGGTTGAGC
>Ga0307517_10000712_pt1 | contig 57306 bp, 68 predicted proteins | sample 23_EM_MG_FD_194515 | JGI IMG/M metagenome (GOLD analysis project Ga0307517, IMG submission 194515) | Populus trichocarpa ectomycorrhiza microbial communities from riparian zone in the Pacific Northwest, United States - 23_EM | ecosystem: Host-associated > Plants > Roots > Unclassified | place... | reverse complement strand
CCCCCCCCCCCCCCCCCCCCCCCCCCCCCCCCCCCCCCCCCCCCCCCCCCCCCCCCCCCAACATCACCCGGGAATTCCATCCGATATTAAACCCTCCCCCCTCCCTCCCTGCCTGAAGTCCATATATATAGCGGGTATAATATTATATTATAATATCGCGGATATATAACCCTTTGCTTCGACGGGAGGTGAAGTGGGTCGGGCCCGCGCTTGAGTGATGTGGTATTATATCATACTCTGGGGGGATATAGCACTGGACGGAGAGGGAGGGAGGGAGGGGGGGGGGGAGTATATGCCAGAGCTGGGTTCGGGGGTGTTGATTGACCGATCTGGCCGGGCTTCATTTTACTGTTATGGGATGGAAAAAGGGTCAAGAACAGGCCCGTTTTTTACTTTCGGCTAATGGCGTACCGGGGAAGGAGTCAGTGGGGATATCGCTTGGCCGCATACGGGGTAGAGAGAGGGGGCGAAGGTGGAAGTGGAAATGGAGGTGCAATGTATCGTTGTTCTAGACCTACTCAAACGGGGTCACCAATTAAGAGGCCCTTTAGACCATTATATATTAAGTTCTAGTTAATCTATTTTGTTTTAATTTCTAAAGGGGGGCTAACATGGAAGCACACTATTGTCATGGGTGGTAGTACAGCAAGGGCGGGAAGCAACTACTTGTGCGCTTGTAGTAATATAATATCTTGTATATATCAATCAAGTTCTCCTCAATCCGACAATTATGCTCCCTCCGGCTAAATAAAGGAAGGAAAACATCCACATACATTTACAAACACTTGGCCAAATTTTCTATCGAAAATGAAATATATAGGAAATGAAATAAAAGGATATAGCACTTGACATAGAAAAGTCAAAGAAAAAGGGGAACTAAAACATGTGACTGTAGGAGCCACTACAAAACTTTCGCTGGCTGGAAAAGAAAAAGGTAGTAGGAAAAGAAGGGGCAAAAATTGTAATATTCTCTGAAAGTGTAAGCAGTATTGCAACGAACCTTCTCCTTGTGGACTTCCCCGCCTCCATCCTTGGCCCGACGCACTGAACTAAAAGTAGATACCTCTCAAGTGTCGAACTTGGTTCCAAATATGACAACGAATGAAAAAGAACACGTGGCTGGGACCAAAGTGTTGCTTTCGGGTAAAAAAAGTATGTTTTTCTTGTCTTTCTTAGACCCGCTAGCGACTCTTTCATTAAGGACATCACTCATTACAAAAGAGACAATCTGTATCACATCCTATTAGCGATGGGCAAGCATACGAAAGGTGAAGGCTAACTTACTTGAAGTCATTATTCATGCACTGGCTCAAGTTCGGTGGGAATAGGGGTCTTGGTACCCCCATCCGAATCGACTGCTCCTTCTCGCACCCGCTCTGCTTCAACGCGTTCCTGGGCTTGGGCAGAAACAATTTCTGCTAGCCGCCTTAGCCTAGTAGTTTGCAGGTCTGGCAGAAAACATTAGCCTCCAGAACTTAAGCTCAGTTGAGTTCATATAACTCACAAGAAGGGATATAGGTTTCTAGCGCAGTGATAGCTCGTGGTTCAGCGATCTCATATGGCCCGCTGTCGTCCATATCCACTGCCTGAAGCAAGAGTGTGTCACTCTTCTCGGTGACCCTGGATGCAACTGCTTTCATGATCTCTCCGTTGATAGGCTGCTCGTAATCAGCTACTAGGTACTGGTTCAGTAGCTTCTGTATTTGGTTTGGAGAAAGCCTGCAGTTGTCAGCAAGTGGTGGGCACTGCGGGATAGTGATCGACTTACATCCAGCAGATATCTTGGATAATTTCAATATCGTTTAGAGTCGCTTTCTTGAGTTGAAGCAACTTTGTAGCTTGCTAAAAGGGTATTAGTAAGGATACCCGTGATAGGAGGGAAAATTACGTACCATCAAGTGCTCAAGTTGAAGCGTACCCTCGGGCATATCATGACTCTTACACCATTCCTCAATACGAGTGATGTTGTAATTGATCTGGAGCCCACGCTTCCACGACAAGAAGTTTCTCCTTAGAAGAAGGTCATTAAACGCGGTAACGCCAACAAGCTTCAACAACTCAGTGACTGCTTGCGTGATAATCGACTCTTCAATGAAATATCCTCGCAAGGCCTTGTAAACCTTATTCAGTAGGGTCAAGAGATCATCCATGCTATATTGGGGAGCACTCGAGGTCGTGAGGAACTTGTTTAGGAACCTATTGCCATCATTTGTGATGAAACCAGGAAGGGACTGTGATTCGATGATTGCCGGAACAATCATTTTATGCAGCTTCCTCTTCAGGACTTTCATCCAGGTGTGATAAATGTTGAATTCGAGACTCTCTAAATCATGTTTGACAATTTCCAATAGGCGGTCGTACTCGTAGTCGTCCTTCTTTTGCATCTCATACCAGTCCTCGGCGAGGAAGACAAAAGAGAGCATCTCATGGACATTGGACAACCAGAATGCACCTTGATTAACAGCGTCATCACCATTGTGCGCCTGGTAGATGTTAGTTAACTATTATCCAATTCAACAACGAGCGTTCCCAAATTACTAACCATGACTTCGTGCTGAATAGACTGCATGACGTTGGCTAGGAATCGTTCAGACTCCTTCACAAATCCATTGTTCCACATTTCAGAAGTAACAACATTGATGAGATATGCTGGAAATAGAACCTCCTTCTCAACCAACGTGTTCTGACTACTGGGCGATGGAATCTTAAGATTTCGGATAAGACCCATAGCAACCTCTTCACTCAATGCCTCGTCTTCTTCAAGCAGCCTTTGAAGCTCGTATTCAGTATTGTCCACCACAGGACTGAAAGTGAGCGCGTCCAGATCCCTATTCCTTATAGGGGCCGTTGTGGGCATCATGGAGACAGGGCGGGCTTGGTAAGAAGATCGGTACATTCCATCGTTTTCGAATCGGTTGACTTCAGCGCTTCGCCTCTTAGGTTTCTTATTGGAGACAAAATTGATAATACCGTTGGCAAGACCGGCTGGCGCTTTCTCTACATGCCCATTCTCCTCAACGGGCGGCCCAGCATTTTGCAGCTGATCCTCCAAAGCCTGGATCTGTTGCCTCAAAGACATCTTTTCATCCTCATGCACTTGGTCACGCGACTTGAGAATATCAAGCTCTGAGGTTCTCTTGGAAAGAGCTTCGCGCAGGGACTTCCCTTCTTCCTGGAGTCGCTTCATATTTGCCGTCGACTCCTCGAATTGCCGCTGGAGTGATTTCATCTCCTCATCCATCTGTGAAAGGCGGGCAGACGCAATACCGGCCTGGTTGGCTTCGATTTGCAGTTCCTTGTTACGGTTTTCCAAGGTAACGTGCTTAGTTCTCCAATTTCTCACTTGGTTGTCGAAGCTTTCCACCTTTTCCAGGAGAGCCTTATTGTCCTGTTTAAGCTTTCCTACCGTTTGGGTAAGCTCAACAACCTTGTTCTCCAGCTTATAAGAGATTTGTTTGAGATCCCTGGCCTCCTCGCGGATTTTTCGGTATTGTCTTCGAGCCATCTTGCCACGCCAAACACTTTGTATATAGATGCACCTCTTGCGGTATGTCCTCCAAGCTTGTAAGAAGCGTCTGCACGCGTACCATTAGCCTTGACTTCCCTCTCAGAATGGGGCTACGGAATTGCCTCACCTTGACCTCCAAGCCTTCTGGATATATCGCGCAGCGTTTCCAAGCATACGATCGGTAATAGACTTTCGACATAGATAACCCTTAGCAGCTGTTTTATATCCATATATCAGCAGATGTCAACAGTTACTCAGAATTGGCCAATTTACCTGCTTGAGTAAGAATAACACTATTACGGATCTTGTTGAACGCCTTGCGCTCCTTAGATCCACGCCAGACCCTCTGGATAGTAACAGCGGCCCTCACTATGCGCATAGCTTGGGCCTCCTTGCGAGCAAGGCACCCTCTAGCCCATGCCTGGAGCTTGAGTATCGATTCACGGGCCTCAAGGTACTTACGTCGATAATATTTCTTCTTCAAGTTCTTCTGGATCAATATCGCACATCTGTTCAGGCGAGTTGTCCGCATGTTTTCAAGATAGGCCAACTAAGGAACCTGTTAGGATACCAAAAAACCAGTAAACAGTCACAGGAATACATGCCATGCCAGCTCTGAAGAAAATCTTCGACATTCCAAGTTGGAATTTATCCTTCCCATCTTTTTGTCCGTCACGGGGATGCCCTTCTTCTGGGATTGTAGCCCTAAGAATCAAAAGCCCAACATCCCTGATACTTCCGGCTTTCCAATTGCTAGAATGAACCAACATATAGTAACGGCTGGCAAACTCCTCATATGTCCATCTAGTAGGATATCCAGCACAACTAATCTTCACGGTCTCCAAAACACCACAGGCTTGCAATTGACTCAAAACCATCGGGCCTTCAAACTTCCAAGCTGCCTTTGCTTCATTCGGCTTGATGCAACGGATGTAGTGCACGTTTGTTGATCCAATTGTACCCATAAGGTCGATAAGAGATGACTTGAAGATTCCTCCCAACGTTGGCTTACGGTTGGCCATACCCCCCGCCCTTCTAGTGGCTGGACCAGGGCCAGGTGCCATCCTAAGCGCAGGAGCATTTTCCTACACCATTAGCCCACTTTCTAAAATTGGAGAACAGCAACTCACTTTATCTCTGAGCGATGTAGCAGACTGAATGACTTCGGTAAGGAACGGATTGGTTGATGCCTTCAACAACTCAAGGTGTTCGTCCGGCACAGTATCCCTATTTTTTTCAATAAATCCCTCGGAGTCGTAAGTGACATCAACAGCATAATGGCAAACAGTGAAAGATGTTTTCCCAAATCTCGGTTTCTGATAAGGGAAGCCCTTTGGTTTACCACTCGCGAAGTTCTGATGCAGCTTTTCAACAAAGGTCTCGTCCGCCCCGGCGGGAAGACGAGATTCCTCGTCTAAAAGCGACAGGATACCCAACTTTGCTTCAATAAGCTCGATGCAAGGTCTATTGTCGGAGAATTCAATGTACGCCCAATTAATTTGTTCTTTCGCATACTCTTCTTGCTCTAGTTTGAAAACATGCTGGTTAAACTCTTGCTGGAGCTTCTCATTCGCGTAATTGATGCAGAATTGCTCGAAAGAATTACGCTTGAAATGCTCGAAACCGTAGATATCCAAAACACCGATAAAAGATTTCACTTTCTCCCTCACTCCTTCGGCCGCCAAGCCGTTATTGATAACCTCAACAAGCCAATCGAACAAACTCGAATAGACAAATTTCGATATCGAGTCGCGAACAACAAGAGCTTGCTTCTGACTAAGGGGGGAAATTGTCTTCTCATTTCGCATGACCAATTGTTTCTTTGTTGTCCACTTAGCAAACTCTTCAGCATTAACACCCAGAAGCTCGCAAGCCTTAACCAAGGCGGGATCTGTTGTTAGAAGTAGAGACGAGTTCCGAGATGCTTCAATCTTGGTGTTGCCCAAGTGAAGCAAAGCTGCTAAAACCTTCCAAATTCTAGCCATAGTCACTTCCGAAACACCAATAGTTCCAAGAGCCTCTCGGGTTAATTTGAATTCGGCAGCATCGTCCACATGAGGGATAATGGGGTCTCCTCCTTGATTCAAGTAATCATATTGCTCCACCGGAAGCAACCCCAGTTCCCTCTTCTCCTCATCGGACGCTCCGGCAATCAATTGATAGAAGATATGATAATTTCGCTCGGTAGCAGGTTGGTACACCAATCTTGAACGTTCTAGCAAATATGTTCTGATTTTTGCGCCGACAATATCGATTTCTTTGTCGAACATGATCTCGATGTACTTTCCAAAACGAGAAGAATTATCATTTCGAGTTGTCTTAGCATTGCCGAACGCCTCCATGATGGGATTGGTTGCCAATATTTGCTCTTCCGTTTTGCTCATAACCTCCCCTGTAGCCCCCTTCTTCCGTTTGCCGGGTCTATTGGGATCCTCTACCGTTGCAAAATATCTCATAATATATTTAGCACTAACCGTTTTTCCGGCGCCAGATTCTCCGGATACAACAATTGTTTGATTCTTCTTATCTCGAACCATTGCCCTATGATAAACTAATTGTTAATTCCAAATAACTTTTTCAGAGAGATATTATGAGGTTTTACTGGTAGGCAGTATCAGCAATCGCAAACAAATGAGGATCTTGATCCTCGCGCCGTTTGCCGGCATAAGCTTGGATAAGACCAGGGTCATAGAGGTAGTCCATCCGATCGAAAGGATTTGTCGCAATGAGAACAATTCCGGAGTAGGTGTAAATTTCCCGTTTAGCATATCTGAGTTTGATGGCTTGTAGAACTATACAGGACGGGAATGTCAGCCAAGAACAAAGAACGCTTCGCCGAGATGGAAGGACTGAGGAATCGTCGCATACCAGCTGGTTCGTTCAAATGGGATAAACTGGTCAAATCATCGGAAGCTTCTAAAACAGGTGGATTCATTAAAGGTGGAAGGCTTTTATCCTCCGCATTCCCCTCAAGAGCCGCAAGTGTTGTAGTAGTAGTGATTTTCTACAAAGAAAATTAACAATGGAAACGGGGCTCAAAAGTGCCCCAGCTAGAGGGCAGATAGAGATAACCATACCTCACTGATTCGCTCTCCTGAAGCAATCTCAAAAACCAGAGTTGCTTTATCGCCCCCTACGCTCTTGGAAACAACCTTTGAAGAAACCCATCCTTCGTGAGTGTCCTGAATCCAAGCCCCGGTGCCGACATTGTAAGTGTGGGCCATAACTCTAAGGCGGCAGCTGCTGCTGTCCCAGACAGTTCAAGAAATACCACGGCACGAACCTCGCTTCCTTCGGCACAAACGAGGTCTAAAAATAAATAAAGAGGTAGAGGGTTATGTTTAGGAGATGGAGAAGCAGGATGATAATAATGAAGGACAAAAGGTGGAGGGGAGAGGGGAAGGTGTTTGTTGTGTTGATGGTGTTTAGGAGACTCTCGGTGGTTGAGAAATAATTTGGGCAGGGTCCCTCAGTTGGGCTTGTCAGCGAAGCCGTGGGGTGGGTGGAGCGCACAGCGAACCAAAGGTGCGGACGAAAAGGGGCAGGACGGGGCGGCTAAATCCAGAACACTTTCTACTCCCCCCAGGTCTTCTACTACATCTTCCACCTACCTCCATAAAAACGGCTTTCATCCCCACGGGCTACAGTATAAGACTTCCTTCCTCTTTTCATACTTTCTTTCCACCCGGTGTTGTTGATGCTCCCTACCACGGCAGCCCCGCAACAAGCTTGGTGCCCAGGAGTTCCTTACTCTAGCATCAGCCCCCAACTCACATACAAAATCCGCTGTTTCAGCTGGAAAACTCCCCGCCCGCTTTCCGTGGCCGCAGATCATGCATAGGTACGGTCTGGGCACATCCACTCGCAGTCTCGCACAACTGCTGCAGCTCCTTCCCCCCGTCCTATCATAATCAACAGAGGTGTTCTAAATTCTATGAAGGGGGAAAATGCTCAAATATTCCTCCGCCGTTGGTATCCGACAATCCAAAGCTTCCCCAGGTCGTCCCCGGTTTCCTTCTGATCACCTCAGTGACGAGTTACCCCACGATTTTGCCTCCCCTCCAAGTGCATTCCGCCCACCTTAATCGAACAATATGTTTCCCAATGAAAAATCTAAGCATTTTTCATGATGCATGTTCACCCTACAACGAAGATTCATTTCCTCAATATTCTTAGAAAATACCAAGGCCAGTACTGCATGCAGGTCATACCCAACCTTCCCAGCCAAGCAGTCCCCCTAATGTTAACTACCGTGGTGTAATGCAGTTCCTGAGGCTAGTATGGCACCAGTGCCCTCTTGTTCCCCCAGAGCGCTTCGGTCCGATCCCAAACCTCCTCCCAAGAAACAGGGCACGATAGGTATAACACGGCTTCCTGCCTCGGTACAACATTTGACCATCCAGTTCCAAATCCAAAACGCCGAGATGAACAACTTAACAAAATCCAAGGGCAACGAGAATCTGGCAGAAAAGAAATGCATATTACTCCACACACCTGGTGATACGGTATAACATCCCTGAAACGATATTTCCATGCGGTGAGATTAATAGAACGGCTGCGTACCCAATACTGGTGGTCGAGAGGTGTTGTCTAAAACTTTGAGATTTTCCCGAAGAGAGCGTACAACACACATAGGCTCTAACACTTAGCACAACTTGCTAATGTAGTGTGCTTGAAATCTTTTAAACCCAGTAACAGGAAATCCTCATGAAGGGGACGAAAGCGAATAATCCGAGGGAGAGCCAGAGGACGAAGGCATGGAGAACAGTTAAAGATGCGACACTCCTGCAAGCCCCTGGACATGGGTCCTTACCCAGAGGCCGGTAAGGCCCATCTAAGAAGGAGCATCTGGTAAGTTAGTAAGCCCTCGCAATCATACGGAGAGCTAGCTTCATATCCATCAGGCCCCAAGCTGAATGATGTGCACCGGCAGCTGTAATAATAAGGAAATCACCTTGCTTTTCACTCCAGTTTCGTATTAGTGATATCACACTGGATATGTAGCGCCACGATCGCTTGCGCTAATACTAACCAGCAGCAATCACCCGTCAGGGCAGCATCATCTCACCTCCAACCTCGGGTACCGTACCGGTACTCCCAAAAGTTCACGCCTACCCCGCCCAGCATCTCTAATATTATCATATCATATCACACCTACCCGCATAAATTTATCGGCTGAATATTCTGCCCCAAACCCCACGTCCTTTTGAAACACTCCCGAGCCCGCTACACTAAGCTTAACCCCGAAACACACTCACTCTAGCAGTCTATTAATAACGCCTTTACTGATCCTCACCACTACCCAAACATAAACTTTAATTGATATACACTTTCTAGCGCTCAAGAATGTCCCATTCTCACACTCATCCCCTCCGAAAACCCCCTCAAGGCAAGTTGCAAGGGCCGCAGTCACACTCGATCACTCGAAATATCACATCCCGCGTCCTCCGCGGATGTTGGAAACATCCTCGGTGAAGGAATACCATAAAGTTGACTGATCCCTCCCGGCACCCACCCGAAGGAGAGACATGAGATTGGTGCGTGCGCGGGGAGGAAGAGGCGCAGGTATGATATATGTGAGTTAATTAGCCGGTCGGTGCGGGTAGGTTAGGTCGCATAGAATGAGTTGCAGAGGGAGTCGTAGTGGAGTTTGCCGTGACAGAGGGTGTTTGAAAAGTAAAAGCCTAATATAGTGACTTATGGGGTGGCCCACCGATACAACATGGCACAACGGTAGGGGTTGCATTCCTGTAATCTCAGAGGAAAGCGGCTGGATTGTTGCATCTGGAATTTCCCTGGAATTCGGATATGCTGGCTCCTGCCGGGCGATGTTCCTATGGCTAAGCCTTTTTAACTGAACCGAGGCGGGGCTGAGGGGATCGCCGATCACTGCTGCTCACTCGGGAGCTTGGGGACCTTGGCAGTGAGGCTCTGCAGAAGGAAAAGGGGGGGGGGAAAAGGGAGGTATAATATTATAGTCCCCAATGCCGTTCATATATCGGTAGGTCTCTTCCTTTTTAAAGAGAGATTTTCTCGGTCGTGAATATTGTATGGAGAGAGGAAGATAGGCCAGCCCACATTTTATGTATATAGTACTGATTGGGTACCGGTACTCAACCCCCCACTATTCCTATCCACGACCCGCTCTCCGCCTCCCACTCTCCCTGCCCCTGCGCCGACCTGCCCCCACAGCCAACCCTACGGACCTATCGGGTATTTGAACAACCAGGAAAGAAGCTCCCAAAAACAAATCGCGACCCCCCAAAAAAATTCATCCCCGCAGAATCTGCCGACATATGAGACTTCCCAATCCAATCGTTCCTCAGTCGGTTTCTTCAGGCTTTATCTTGCCGAAAATGAAATCCAGCGATGGAAAACATCCTTGGGGGGTTCCCACCTTCTTGCATGGGTGTATCATAGTCTAATACCGCACCGCACCGAAGGCATCGTTTCGGGTAAAAAAAATTCGGACGAATCCAGATCAAAATGTTCTTGCCATCTTCACACACGGTCACTCGCTTACTAACATCACTGCTTGGGAGAAAAAAAGCTCTTTGTGGCGTTGGCCACCCGTGGCGTAGTCAATGGGAAGAAAAAAAGATGCCAGCTCAGCCTGGAATGTCTCACCCGGGAGCGATGTCCCCAGGGCAACGGGTCAAGCCGAAGCGAGTATGTTCGATCCGTAAAAAGCACTTTTTTCCTCTGAAAGAGTAGGCAAGAAAAAACAAAAAATAAACACGAACGCGAGAGGAGCTAGCGTAGAAGGAGAATTGAACCTCTTTCCCCCCCGCTCCCCCACCTTGCTCTTCACGGGTAATTTCTGCTGCCATAGCACACAGGATTGGAAGAGAATGGGGGGTACAGGCTATAGTCCGTTATGGCGGTAGGTTTTCGGTCAATATGGAGGTGGTGGGTACCCGGTTATACGTGGGCATTATTATGTATGGAGTGCGGATCGAGGGGGATTTTTCCCGGGGATAGTGTAGCGTGGGAGGTTTATATGTGTAGAGCCTCCGGAAATACCGGTACAATGATGCTACTGTTACAGTTCGCCAGTGAAAACATGTCACGACAGCAACTGTTGGAAAGGGGAAACTTGTGCTGCAGGAATGTCACCGATGTGGAATAAGCCATTGCTCAGATCCACCGACCAGTCCCCGAAGAAAAAGAAAACTAGCCAGAAGATACACAGATGAAAATACAGATGTGAGAGACATAAGATATGGATAGAGGAAAGAATGATTTGAGAATAAGAGAGTACATTGTAAAACTAGGCGGAGTGATCAGATAACGCAGGCTAGAGTCATAAACTGAGACAGGCACAATAGAGAAGACATCAAGAAGAAAATAGAGACCCACTAAAGAAGCCGTACTAGTTTATAAAAAGAAGTTATGCAGGAAGAAAAATATTTCAATGAACCAGCTAACTCGCCCTTCCGCCCTAATAATTTGTACCTTAATCCACAACCCATTCTCCCCACCTTTTGTCTACCCCAACCTCATTGTAGAGCACACCAGAAAAAATGAAATTCCAGACTGCTCACACTTTTACGCATTGATGAAAGAGAGAGAGCGACATGTTTTGAGAAGAAAGAGACATAAGCTGTGCGTCTAACTCTGTTTGCACTCGGCCGCTTCCTGTTTGGGCTTTGTACCATCGTCCTGTTTTTGTTTTTTTGTAAGCATAATTGAGAATCTTGAGAATAATGGAAGAAGTGCATAATTACCTCGTCTTCGGATTCGTCGTCATCGTCATCGTCTCGATCCTCACTCAAATCATCGTCCTCGTCTTCGTCAAAGTCCTCACCCTCAACTTCATCCTCCAACTCCTCGAATTGAAGGGCCTCGCCAGTATACCAGTCAACAGCACGGGGGATAAGCTTCTCCTTGATGTCTTCGCCAAGATGGTAATCAAGTTCGAGTCTCTCTTCGAGCTCCTCGTCGTTGTCCTCTTCATCATCGTCACCGTTAATAGGCTTGGGAGGGTTAAAGAAATTGAAGAAACTCTCGGTAGGAACGGTGCGCTTAACAACACGAGTCTGCTTGGTGTCTGAAGATCACTGTTAGTAAAACCAGGAATGCGTAATTAGAGGGAACCATACTCTTATTTCTCTGCTTCTTAGATTCGACTCTCACAGTAAGGTCTTTGTTATCATTCCAGTTGATTTTATCACCCTCAGCATGGTCGTATATGAAGTCTCCTCCGTAACCACTCTCCTCTTGATAGTAGTAGGTCTTAGTGATTTCCTTATTGGTGAAAAACTCGTTCTCAGCGAACTCGAAGATGAGTTTGAAACCTGGGCGGTCGAGGTAGGTCATGCGGATATCAGTGAGGAATTTAAGCGCAGCCTCATCTCTATCGGTGATAGTTTCGGCAAGTGGGTAATGGTTTTTCATCGCCGACAACCAAAACTCTGGGACACCCTTGAGATCCTCCTTGAGATCCTCCTTAACCTCAGCCTTATCTTCAGCCTTCACATCTAGCTTCGATTCTTCCTCCTCGTCGTCATCTTGCGCCTTGCCAGCGGCAACCTCGTCCTCAGTAGGCTCAGCGACCCCATTGACAATCTGTGCACGCTTTTGGTAAAGAGGAGTGTATTTTGCAAAATACTTCTTCTCCAACTGCAAAACCTCCTCCTGGAATTCAGCCTCCAACTTGGCGTGTTCCTTTTGAACACCCTTCAAGCCGGAAATACGGCGGCGGACCGGAGCAGGAAGGGATTCAATATAACCAGACGAGCGTCCGACAAGAGAACCAAGTTTGCCCTGGATCATAGAGACTAGTTGAGGATTCGAAGCAAAGATCGAGGCAGCCGAAGCGCGGTCAAATCTCTCTGTTATGACCGGGAATTATTAGCAAGGAGTCTCGGGCCAGCGGCAAAATAATGTATAAAAACCTTCTTGAATAGTGGAAACCTTGGGTTCAGCGGCATGAGAGGAGATAGGAGCATTGGTAGAAGGAGTGTTCTGGGGAGTACTTTGTTTCGAAACAATTAGTTAAATGTCAATAGCAGAAAAAGTAGTGACGAGTGTGTCAACTCACGGTGCCCCCGCAAGGGTGTCAAGTTTTTTATTTCTAATAGGTTCGGACATGGCTGACAATTATCGGCTAGTAATGAATGCTGTGTCGTTCAAGAAAGAAAAAGAATAAATATCCCTCTGAAAGGGATAGGGGGAAAGAGAAAGAGGAGGTGGTGGTGCTGATGACAGAGAACCAAAGGTGGATGGGAGGCAAGAGGTTGATGGACAGGGAAATTGGAGAGGAGAAGAATGGAGGGGCGCTCGTCTCTTGCTAGGGTTGCAACCCTGGCCCTAGTGGGATATGAGTTTAGTCAGCTATCACGTGACAACGGTACCCGGGCAACCCCTCCCAACAGTTTCGACTCGGCGCGTCGCATTAAGAGCTACAATACCGGCAATTGAAGTAGGGTAAGGTAATGAGATGTGCGGTGTTCTCTAAAGCTCTAGTTTCCTATGCTTGCTCTCTCTCAGAAGTTTGCCTAAGACCTTACCCCCGTCTTCAAAATGAGACTGCAACTGCTAAAACGATAACCAAACAGATTTAAGGAACAATATCATATTATCATATGCACCAGCGGGTTACGGTATCCGGCAGACCACTAAACCCACCAAACAGGAGATCAGATTTCAGGTGTTGCAGATGAACTTTTGAGCATGCCATGCCCCAATCCCCTCCGATGCGAGGTGAATATTGCACTACCTCCTCAGAATGATAAAAAGGTCCGGGGAAGTGTGGATGAATTGTGATTATTTTTTTACTGGTACCTGTGCGAGCCTGCATGTTAACTTTAGAGCCTTATTGTTGGGAAGTACTGTTGAGTTGGACAAGTTTACAAGAGGCTGAGGTACCTTAGAGCATTTTTTCCTACATACACTACGGCACATTACTAGATTCACCCAACTTGCGTACCGGTGAATGAAGACTTGGCCTTCCTTTACACGGATCTAATAGCTCTACATTTCGGGATGCCGGCTAGTATAATCTGCGGTATGGTAACAATATCCGAGTCCCCTATCAGATCGCTCCAGAGGTGGGCTACCGGTACAGCCTCGTTCGCAAAGTTCTCGCTGATCTGTAGGCACCCTAGCAAAAGTCTGGGGACAACTCATGTACCGGTACAAGAATTTGCACTTCAGATTTTCTGCAGACACTTGTATGATACCAGTACATTTGTTACTGCCAATATTTTTCCCTGGTACCTCTTGATCCGCGAGAACTTTGCGAACGAGGCTGTACTTGCTTATTCCCGATTCCCTGCCACACTGATTTCAAGCCCTCCACTGCCACGTTTGGGTCGTGCATACCTCTGGTTTCTGTGCTTCAGATCTCGGCGGGAAACCCGTTCCAACTTACAGCTTTAGTATGACATGTACCAAGTGAACATCGCTTATTATTATTCTTATTATTATTATTATTCGAGGCCCTCTGACTAATGGCTAATTGGGAGTGGGCGGTGACAAATCAAAGAGTGCGGAGATTCTGCGATCCACATCCCCAGGGGATGCACAATATCATGGGCTATCACTCGGGTATTCGGATCCAGGCTCGAGAACACACTAGGACAGGAGGGAAGAGTGAGGTCTTGGTGGAAAATCTGGCCAAAATCTGGGCGAAAAAAGTCCGGTAAGGTCTCGGCAAAAAACTCATCAGGATTGTAAAAGTGGACTCCTTGTGATGGCCTGAAAGAGGGTATGGCCTCAGCAACACAGAACCAGTAAAGTCTCGGCAAAAAAGCCCAGCAGAATCTTAGTAAAAAAAAAATCTAGTAGGGTTTTACCGTTTGCTTAATAGGATCTTAGAAATAGCTTCACTGAGTTTTCGTAATGTCTTCCTAGTAAGAATTCAAAAATTATTAGTTAAACCTCAAACATGGTTGTAATGAATATACCTTAGGTGCACTCTAGACAAAGACCTTGTTCTCAGATCTCTAGGGCTTAACCCTACCTTTTCAAAATGCGCCGCTTCGCGTTACCCATCTTATGTCCACCACGCCTTCGAGAGATAACTGAGGGGAACTCTGGCTTTGAACTAGAAATTGGGATAGGAATAATAAAAAATAAACAGACCTCAGCTAGATAAGGTTCACGTAATGTGATCACTCATTTTGCTGGTATGTAGTCTGGTTATTGTGAGTGCTCGAATGGTTGGCAGGCTGTTGTTGTAACGATACACGATGGGAAAATTAAAGGATGACTTCAAGAGAGCGAGAGCTTACGTAATCAGCCCCTCGCTTAATCTCATATCTTTTTTTGCACTCGATGTCTGCTTGACCCGCCGTAGCGGGTTATTACATTCCAAAGACTCTCGACCAACGGCTTAGCCGATCTCGCAGCAGTGTTAGAAAACAATTCCTTGAACGGCCAAAGGACCGCTGGAAAAGGAGAAACAGTCTTCAGTCATGCTTTCGGGGATCCTGCTATTCAACCAAAAGGGCGAGAACTTGATCTTTCGTCAGTTTCGGAATGACTGTAGAGTGGCTCTTTCCTCCGAATTTATCACCCCTAAGTTGAGGCTAATGAGAGCGTGTGTGGAATAGGTCGACCACGGTTATCGGATGTCTTTCGGATTCAGGTCATCTCTAATGCTCAGGTGCGCTCACCAATACTGACCTTGGGGTCAACAACATTCTCCCATGTTAAGCACGAGAACATATACTTGGTTGCCGTCACGAAAAGCAACGCCAACGCAGCGTTGGTATTCGAGTTTTTGTATCGGCTCATCGCACTGGGAAAGAGCTACTTTGGAAAATTCGATGAGGAGGCTGTGAAGAATAACTTTGTGCTCATTTATGAGCTTCTCGATGGTATGTTGGGTCTTGGAGGAGCTTAGGCGGCTTTGATGGCAAATAAGAGGAAGGTCTTGTGTTTGGACGAATTGCTAAGAGCTGAGCGTTGAAATAGAGATCCTGGATTTTGGCTACCCGCAGAATACGGAGACTGACACGTTGAAGATGTATATCACAACAGAGGGAGTAAAGACAGAGAGGGCAATCGTATGTGCAAGCATCTCTGGATTCGCAGTTGTGATTTTATGCTGATAACGACGGACCGCAGGAAGATTCCACCAGAATTACTATGCAGGCTACCGGCGCGCTGTCGTGGAGGAGAGCGGATGTGAAGTATAGGAAAAATGAAGCTTTTGTAGATGTGATAGAAGATGTGAACCTGTTAATGAGTGCGGGAGGTGAGTTGCTTTCCCGAAGCCTTTACCTAAACTCACACTCACTCCACAGGAACCGTGCTACGAGCCGATGTCTCCGGCCAAATCATCATGCGCGCTTACCTGTCCGGGACCCCCGAATGTAAATTCGGTCTCAATGATCGTCTTCTTCTGGACGGGGATGGGCTCACGCGACCATCAGGAAATAAGTCTGGCACGAAGGCCACTAGGGCAGCTGCGGGATCTGTGACGCTAGAGGATTGCCAATTTCACCAATGTGTAAAGCTCGGCAAATTCGACACGGACCGGATTATCTCGTTTGTTCCCCCGGACGGCGAATTCGAGTTGATGAGGTATCGGGCTACGGAGAACGTCAACCTTCCCTTTAGAGTCCATGCGATCGTAAACGAGATTGGCAAGACTAAGGTTGAGTATCAAGTTGCTATCCGTGCCAATTACGGGACGAAGCTGTTCGCTACGAATGTAGTCGTGAGGGTGCCTACGCCATTGAACACCGCCGGCATACAAACTAGAACCTCACAGGGGAAAGCCAAATATGAACCCTCCGAGAATCATATTGTCTGGAAGTAATCTCCCCCTCCTCATATTGCCGCCCTCCACTTCTGCTCCTGCCTCTTTTCATTTCAGCTCCGCCACCCCCACAACATACCTAACATGGAGGAACACAGAATTCCTAGATTTACAGGTCAGGCGGAATACGTGCTCAGCGCAGATGCAACACTCACATCCATGACGAACCAGAAGGCCTGGTCGAGACCGCCGTTGTCGCTCTCCTTCAGTCTACTGATGTTCACTAGCTCTGGCTTGTTGGTGCGCTACCTCAAAGTGTTCGAGAAGAGTAATTACTCCAGTGTCAAGTGGGTCAGATATATGACAAGAGCTGGGTCTTATGAAATAAGGTGTGTGACTTGCCACCCTTCTCCCCACCCTGTTTCCTCTCCTTTAATGGTGCCTCAATCCCTCCCACACACACCACACCCACATGAACACAGGGATAAATTTGTTCGCCAAATTACCTGTGTGCATCTGAGCCGCCATACAGTACTAAATTCAGACTCAAATGTTCGGATGCTTTACAAGTACGCCGGGTACTTGGACTTGACGTTGCGCGCTAGCTTGCTTCCCTCATTTATGTCTCTCACAAACCACTCCGATATCCGATGTCTGATCTGCTTGTGGCTGGGGTGAAACTAACCAGGATTTAATTATTAAACTATAGATTCTGAACCGAAGACGAAACAAAAACAAAACAAAAAAGTGATATTTGTTTTTTAATTTGAATTTATTTTCCCCCCCTCCCTTCCTCCAACCTCATTCTCCGACCTTCCTCCTACGGATTACTCTAATCTTATGAACCTACCCCTTGGCATATCATACATTTATCTTTTCCCTGATGTCTTCTTGGCTTTTACTCTCATGGTACCGGTGTACTAGTATAGCACTCAATAGCAAACTCAATTCGGGTTTAACTTTCAAGGGCATTCTGGGGGCAAATGAGCGCTCTTTCTTTATTTTCTCTTTTTCTAGCGAAGACAGAAGATTGGTATAGTGTGATGCCTCATATTTTCCTCTCCTTTTTATTGATTGATTCTAGCCCTCCACTGTAAGGAACATAGCACTGTCTCAGCAACATGACGCGAGACGCGAAACGCGAGACATCATTAGAATTTGGTCGGTATGTCCGTTAGGGTTTGTGAATCAAGGTGTATTAAGAAGATTACCGGTAATTGTAGGCATCAAGCGTTGGTGGTATTTCTTTCTTTCTTTCTTTCTTTCTTCTTTTCTTTTCTTTTTTCATTAAGCCTTTTCATTCCTCAATTGCTCACTCACTCTATCCTTGGCCGACGTGAGAGTAACCACATGGCCAGGGGAGGGTAAGGATGTGTGATATGGGGGAAATTTGGGAATGTAACGTGCTCGTAGAAGGCGAGAAGCACTCGAAAGTAGGGATTGGTAAAATATATGGTAAAAATTCCGTGGGTACCTGAGCGCCCCATACAAACCCACGACCCCTGTTTCCGGATACTTTTTGTCTGCTACGAGTACTTGAGTACATAAGGGAATACCGCGACTACCATGGAGCGGCGATTCCCTCATGTTGTTTCCTTCGAACCTGTTGGTGTTATGATGGCCCGGGAAGTCGGGGAACGCCAAAGACAAATGGGCTCCAACCGAAAAATCCATGATCCTGACTGACATGATTATGCGTCCGAGGAATTGAAAGAGGGAAGAAATAAATGAAGCTTAAGATAGGCCAAGCTAGTTGCACAGGTAGTATTTGATCCGAAACTAGAGGGATGACTTTTTCCGTTGCTGTTTGAGTTTCTTGTAGAACTCCTTCTTACCGCTCCTCTTCTTGCTTTGTATCTCCTCGTATTTGTTCTTGAACCGTTTGCGGCTACTGCCGTCAGCCATGACCTCCTCCGCGATCGTCCGCTTCCTCTCCTTGTTGCTAAGCCTCGAGGAGAAATAGTCGGCGTTTCCTTCTATAATGGTCCCAACCTGGGAATATTCTGGAAAAGCAGAGTTGTCCTTCTTGTAGTGGCGGTGGGGGTCAAGGACGCCACGCATCTTGATCAGCTGCAGGTCGCGCTTAAGTTCCGGGGTCAGGTTGGTACGCGGCATATCAAACCACTTCGATCCAGCAGTTTTCTCCTTGTTCTGAATTTAGAGTGGTACGATGTTAGTACATTGTAGTATGACATCACCTTGTGTTGACAACGATTGGGAAAGCGGATACATTTAGAATTAGAAGCCTCAGAGTAACTATGAATAGTAAAAAAAATCATGGGTGCAAGAGGACCGCCAAAACGGGGCCCCATCCTCGCTCAGGTTCTAATGGGAATTTTCATCATAGGCAGATGCCAGGAATGTGGGATCAAGTTGGTGGGAATAGGGATGAAAATATTTGATCAAAAAAACAGTAATACGGTGGGGGGGGAATAAAAACCTCTTTGAGCTTTTTCTTCGATAACGCTGGATCCACAAGGGGGACCCCTCCTGCAGCTGCTGATGTGTTCGCAAGTTTACGATCAGATGAGGGCACGAGAAGAGAAGGATCAGATATTCTAGAAACTGCGCCTTGGGATTTGATGGGTGCCTTTGGCAAAGAAGCGCCGGGATTGAGCTTTGGGAACCTTTGTACACGTATCAGTCTTCGGCTCCATTGCAGGCAGATATATATGACCTTAGAGAAAAAACGATACGACAAGACAACCATCCACACACCCACACCACCGATGGAGGGTATTACATGAAAATACGGTACGTATCATGAAGTATCATGGTGAGAAAATAGAAGGAGAGGGGAGGCGGGGCAAGGCATGGCGGGGGATAGGATAGAAGAAAAAACCCACTTTGTCATCAAGGTTTTGCTGCGATTAGTGGCAGAGGATGTTGTTGATAATGTTTTAGATGAGGTTTTCATTCTTTCCTCTGCCTCGCGGAGCAGGCGGCTGATTGTTTCATCCGACAGCTCAGCGACATCGTCCCCAAAACCGTCACCGCGGCGGACATGAGATGAGGAAAACAAGCGAGCGGGTGGGCCCTCGACCACGTCAATTCTATTTCCTCCTTGCTCTGCTTCTGCTGCTGCTGATTCCTGACGGAGATCAGGGGTTTCTTCTGTTGGCATTGCGGGGAAGGGGGGGTGGGAAAGAAGGAGGGGAGGTGAAAAGTTGGGAGAGGGAAGGAACGAGGGGGAAGAAGTGGGTGAAGTTGAAACGGTACACAACCAACAAACACAAGGCGAAGAGAAGAAGAAAAAACGGGAAACGGAGCGGAACAACAAAGGAAAAAGGAAGGAAGGAGGAAAAGGAAAAAAAAGAGCTGAAGTTGTGGCTTCTAGGGCATAAGCCGCATAACCTACGCCCACACACTAACTAATATTGGATGAAGAGTAGGACAGAAGCGTTAGCGCTAAACCCAAAGGGGGTGTATTAGCCAACGATTCCGAAATCCGACATGACGTTCCCACAAATTCACCGGATGCGGGTAGAATTCATGTGAGGGTGCCTGTTAATGCCTCTTCCTTTTCGTCCCTTCTTTCATCATGACATTGTCTCTTCTTCTCATTGCCGTATTTTTTTGTTTTTGATTCCCGGGATCGGTAAAAATATAGTAGGATGTGCACCGGTAGAAGATGATGATATAGGGTTTCATAAGAGGCTGAGAGCCGCGTGGGAGATGGTGGCTGGGGGTCATGCAAAGCAGAAATGGTAAGCAAGCAGACCCATGAGGCTGAGACGGGGGGAAACGCTGCACAAGCCTAGCCGCATGCAGACTTCACTTCTGCAAAGTAGCCTGCAAGAACACATCACGCACTGGACTGACTGACTGACTGACATAGCGGGACATAACTGTCGCCTGCGAAGTGAGCGCTGTAAAATTATCATGGAAATAGAAATAAAAGATAAATAAAAAGAGAAAATCTTCCCTAGAAATTGTGCACTGGACCTAGTACCAGTGGTAAGTCTTGATATGATTACCCATTTCTCTTCTCACTCCGGTTAGCCATTCCCCCGCGATTCATAGTTTCGGCAGAGAAATGGAATGTTACCAGAGGACAGTAGAAGGGTAGTATGGTACGTATACGGATAGGTAGGGTATAAAACTTTGGTATGGCACAGTACGGTGTCACACTGGGAAGAGTGCAAGGGTCTAAGGGAAAAAATAGGTCAAAGGGAGAGACACTGGGGAGTGAGTTGCGGTCACAGAGTACTCGCTGGGATACTGCAAAATTGAATGCCATCATCAGCACCACCACCATCACCGTAAACTACCCTCCTACCAACTCAACAACCTCGTTCAACCCCAATATCTATTTTTTATTTTTCTTTACTAGAGGGCACCGGTACTGCTACCATACTGCATTGTACTGTGAAAATCTGTGTGAGGAAACGGAGGAGACGAGAGTTATAGATCGGATACATTCCCAAGTTTCTAGCTCGTAACGAGTCTCTGGCCTGCACCTCGCCCACACACGCCCCAAATACCCAATACCCACCACCGTACTTACTCTCTTACGGTACCGTGTTCCTGTGAATACCGTCTCTGTGCTTCGTACAGTACACACACCCCCCCCCCCCCCAACCCCCGGCCGCAAACCTGGGTTCCTTCGACCACACATCCATCATCATCTCCTCTGGTCCCCAATTCTCTCGACTCCCACCCCCCCCACCAACGAACATCCAACAGGAGGGAAAAAAAAAAAAGGCCTAACCCTCGTTCGTCAGTGTTTTACCTGACCTCTCTGGTGCGTTTTCGACAGCTGCCAATCTCGCGCAGATCCTGCGCTACATATACTTCGCCCACCAGTTTCATCTATTATATCTACCGCAATTCGTCCTCCTCCCATCAACCTTCCACTCATAAATCCGATTCTTGTGTGCTGCAAACACCAAAGACTCTCCACCGCTCCACTCCAACCCCCAGCGTCACTATTCCGTCGAAGCAAAATATGGATCAACAATTCCCCTCTGGGGGCTCTAGACACGACCCTTCACAGTCGCAACATCCGCAGCCCAGTGTTCCCCCATATGATATCTCCGTGATGGGCCATGTCAGTCTAACCCTATTTCATTCTTGAAACAATTATTTGTTTTGACTATTTTCATATCCTTCGTTCTTGAATTATGTTCAATCTTCACCGCCCCAGTGATGTGTTGCGCGCAGAGAAATGCTGATGGTTCGACGGAGTACAGTATGGAGCCAGCGCGGCGCTGGTAGCGTCCTCCTCAGTTCCAGCACCTGATATATACAGCGGTCCTTTCTCAAATGTATTTTCTCCCCCAGAAAAAAACGAAAACTCTATCCCCCCTCTATTCCCTGCTTTAAAACAAACGTATTGATGGATTTTCAGGTTTCCCAAGGACTTCATGGCCATTATCGTGATATTCTCACCACCTATTGGCAGCAGACTATAAATCAACTCGAAAATGAGGATCATGATTATAAACTACACCAGTTACCATTGGCGAGGATAAAGAAGGTTATGAAGGCGGATCCGGAGGTGAAGATGATCTCGGCCGAGGCACCAATACTATTTGCAAAGGGTTGCGACATCTTCATCACAGAGCTTACAATGCGCGCTTGGATACACGCCGAGGAGAATAAACGCCGAACTCTGCAGCGATCCGATATTGCTTCTGCTCTTGCGAAAAGCGATATGTTTGACTTCCTCATCGATATAGTTCCGCGGGAGGAAGCATCTCATACCAAACGGTCTGGCGGCGGTGGAGGCGGTGGTCCAAGTCATCAGCAGCAACCTCCACAACCTCCACAACAACCCCCTCAGCAGCAGCAACCCCCCCCTCAACAACCTCCCCAGATGCCTCCGCAGGACTATCTTGGACACCCTGGACACCCTGGGATGAACCAGGACCCTGAAAGATATCAGCAGCAGAACATATACGCTGGTGCAGTGCCACCTCAGGGAGGTTACCCGCAACAGATGTATTCGGAAGGAATACCAGTAGATCAGATGTATTATCCCGGCATTCCTCATCAACAGGTAAGACCATGTCCTCCCCCTCCCCATTCTGTCATTTGTTTCGCAGCTGTCGAGCACGGGACCATTTAGATAGCCGATACCTAATTATGTTTGTTTATTGGCTCAGCAGATGTATCAACTGCCCAGCCAGCGTGGTCATCTACAAGACCCCCAAGGAGCAGGGGGTGGCGGCGAGCAAGGCGATGTAGGAGACGCAGATGCGGAGGGCGAACGGGATTATGAGGTGCCCTAGTTCTCCCTGATCTTCTAACCACCCTCATTTTTTCTCTGCGCTTTTTTCATTCCACTCTTTTTTTTTTTTGCCATTCGCTTTTTCCAATTGGTTTGGAGCATGGGTAGTTTTTAGTTTTACATACGGTTTACTCCGGATATTATTATTTCATTTGTTTGTTTTTTAAGGGCTTTTTAGTTGGAATCTGGGTGGTTTATTTGAACCATTATTACTTGCTTTACTACTACCACAGGGAAGTTGAGGAGTTTTGACGTCGCTATGGTTGTTTTTTTCCTTTTTTTCCTTTCTATTTTCGATTATCATCATGACACCCATTCCCCCCCGTCCTCCACTCCACACCAATCCCTTCCATTTCTTATTATTCCCAGTTTTTCTTCTTTTACCTACCCAGCCTTTTTTTTCCCTCGGAGGTTGGGGAACGTGCACGTGACGGAACGGCCAGATACGATTCACGAGACGAACTAAACGGGGACGGGACGGGATATCATTTCTTCCTTGAAAAAAAACAAAAAAACGCATTTGTTTGTTTCATTGAAACAAACTCTTTTCTCCTACAGTGCAGGGATTTTTTTCTTCTTCCCCACTTTCTCCTTCTCAAGTAATTGTATTAGTCTACGTCCTTTTGTCCCCTTGACGAACATTACCTATTTCTTAGTTACATTTCCTCATTTATCCCTCCTCCCTCCCCCTCTCCTCTCTCCTCCCATCCGAGTATTTATCGTCTCTCTATTCCATTTTACATACACCCCATTATACATATTCACCTGCGCCCATAATCATTTCCTTCTTACCTACCCAACCTATAAACAGTACTGCTCAGCCCTCTTCCTCCTTCACTGCTTGTTTCCTCCGTAGCACGAGGAAATACTCTCACCCTCCTGAACCTATCTCCTGTTTCCCTCTCATCCACCCAAACACGCATACACACTATTTTTCTCTCTTTTATAAAAAGAAAGAGGAGCACGGGGTTCTGAAGAAACTTTAACTCGAGATGTAATTGAATTGAAGATCACGTGATCAAATTTGAACCTAACGCCCAACCAGAGCGTTTGGAAGCTTAGGAGCAAATTAAGCGCGGAATGTTTGACCAGATGAGAGGAGAGCATTAATTTGGTGGATATGATAGCTTTGGGAGGGATGGGAGAGGAAGGATGACCTGTGCGCTGGGCGGTGCAGAAGAGAGTAGAGTAAGATTGGCTCAGTTAGCTACTTCGGGAGGATCTGTGGAATGGAGGGGAGATGAGGGCTACTATGGGATGGCAAGGGAGGTAGGGAGACAGGGATTTGATCAATAGATAGATATTCGCGTGCTACTACAATAAGTGTATGTATTCCACAGCTACTTTACTCTAGGCAAACTACCGTAATGCGGCCATGTCGTATTGTACTGGCATCATTAAAGTCTATTGTGGTAAACATCCTGCCTCCAGTATAGTAGACCATGGGCTCGTAATAACCTCCTCCCCAGCAAACAACCCAACTACAACCGACCAAATAAAAATCTCGCTTACTTACCTACATAGTCTTCTCGCGAAAGCCATACACGGGGGCACAGTCCATCATAAACTTCCCTCCTTCCCTCCCTCTTCCCCGCGAGAACTTACAGGGGGCGGGGGAGCGGTACGCTAATCCTTGCACTCATAAGCGAAATGGATGCGGTAATACAGCGAAGATATAATTCCATGCCAGGAGTATGGGATTGTTCTGCTTGTTTGGTCATGTTGCGTCACTCGAGAGATTACTTACTCTGTCTATTGCAGTTGGAATGCTTTGTAGGCTCGTGCGTAGGGCAAAGGATTGCTTTGTTCTGGTTTTCTTGCGGGATTTTGTTTAGTCTGGTTGTTTGTGGGTATGGCCTGTGCGGAGTGAGGGGTGGTTTTAGGTTCTACTGCTGCTGCTGCTCGATAGGTAAAGAACGGGACGCTTCTTGAGGATTCAAATATCGGTGGGTACGGTACGATACCATAGAGGAAGGAGGTAATGGTGGGCGATCTCTTTTTGGCTTCTTGCTGGAGACTCGCTCGCTCCCCGCGGGTGGTTTTACTTGATGGGAATTAATGGGTGTGATGGCATGCGCGAACAGGTACATATTGTTTGGTCACGATGGTGTCGTACTGTGTGCATGCCCAATCCTGTGGTAACGTGGTATGGGGGAGTATACGAACGCTGTACATTTGGACTGGTGTAGGGGGCTCTTTGAGACGTTTCGTGATGGCGGGTACACGGTGTGTACAGTACTCACTGAACTGCCAGCAAGTCAGAAAGCAAAGAGGTGTGCTGCCCAAGCACCTTTTCCAAACCTCCTTCCAAAGGAGTACTATACCTTGCAAGAGCAAGCGAGTCCAGAATTACCCTTACGCTCGGCTGCACAACCTCCGCTGAAGCCTGAAATCCTTCCCCTCTTCCCGGCATATAATAAACTGCACGGTGCTACACTATAAAGCCCATCGAATCACTTCCTTCCATCCCCCGGCTGTGGGTAGTGCGTTTCCCCCCTTCATCCTGCCCCCCGCATTAGAATGGAGCTGATAAGGAACCGCTGGATCGTCAAGTTTGCTTGCCTTTCGGGACGAAAGCCGTAACTTACTTTGGAGTGGCCATAACTGTTGGGTTATAAGTAAGTCATACAAAGCACTGTGGGGGGTAGGTCAGGAGGGCAGCCAACTGGATAGCTGGTTATCCCCCCCCCTCCAGGAGGTTGGGATGGTATACGCTATGGTGTTGTGATCAACGGCTGGGAGAATATCCGGGAAGGGGAAGATATAGCTGGTGTGGTATAAGACGCAAATCTCCGGGGGTTGAGATTATTTGTCAGCGAGTGCTAATGATATCGAGTAGTCAGCTACCTCATAAGTATGGGCACAATACGATACGATACGATTAAGGGCTAGTTATTTCTTATTGGGGATGTTTGTTCGAGACTGACGAATCATGGCATGCGCGCACATACCGTAGCTCATCTCTGAGTTTGGAGGCTGCGCGAGTACGACTGGTTTACGGAACCCCAATGGTGGGTGGGTGAATGAGCGAGAAGGATAAAAAAGCATCATGTAACGATAGCTAGCTAGCTAGCGGATCAACGAGAGTGAGCGAATCGTATATGGTAAGTGCGGTGCTGTGCTGGGGTTTTTACCTACTTTCATGGGTTACGTTGTCTTCTCCAATGAGAATTTTGCATCTTGTGGAGGGATTTGATTGGGGCGTTATCTCATAGAGGGATAACTTTTCTTGGGGAGTGAGGGTGTTGGATTTTTTGGAAAGGAAAAGAAAAAGATGCTAATTTATGGTTGTAGGTTATGTTATTTACCCTCTCATCGGTGAAGGAGGGAAGGAAGGAGGGTGGGTGGATGTTTTGTTCTCTTGGGTGGCCTGACTGGATCGAACTTGATGTGGAGGGACGAAGGAGAGGGTTGATGAATCGGTCAACGGGTTGGCTGGAGTGAACTGCTGGCATAGCGGTTTTAAGAATCTGACTTAGATGAGAAGGGGGGGGGGTGTGGAAAGATTTCGGCGAATGGGTGGTGGGCTTTCGTAATGTGGTGGGATTGGATTGGGAGGGTTCGAGCTTTTTTGCATGGGTGAAGGAAGGGCGATTATGGTACTGGCTACTTTACAAAATGGCCTCAGGTGCTTGGATAAATTCTTGATACACTGGGGCCTGAGTGTGCTTTTGCGCGGAAGGGGAGGGGGACGAATCATCAACAGTCACTCGAGGAATGTGGCTGTTGGGGAGTGCAAGAATGTGTGTGGGGGGAAGGAAAATGACCCTCCATCGCTCTGGGCCGTCTCATCCTTCTGGGTGAAACCTCAACCGCCAGCGGGTTTCAGAGCTGCTGGGAGCAAATCAATTTAGGGCAAGAAGGTACCTATCACATTGTTTTGAAACGGTATCTTTGGTTTCTTCGCTGCCTAGCTAACTAACAAGATGATACCGGTAGCTATCATCAAAAATCACTCATCACCGCAGACGAATGACACTTTGTCCGTCTGCCTGTTGCCACCACCTTCAAAGCTGTGCGGGGGTGACCGGCCCATGGAAGATTAGTTCCTGGGTCTTCATCTCCTGAAATGCCTTTTCTCCAACCCACATATCTTTCAACGCCAAAAACGACTCTTCCGTCTCCGTGAACATCCCCTTCAAGGTGTAAATCATCCTACCGTTCCAGCGTCCGCTCTGCTTGTTCGCCGCGTCCTCGGGGGATGTTCCAGGAATGGGGATGCGTGACTGTTCCCTGGCAACAGCAGAGTACACGATGGCAAGACCAACCTCGTGGGGAGTACCCATGGGCTCGTTCTTCGCCGCGAAAGCTGGCTTGACAGAATTGACAAGTTGTGTGGACGTGACGCCTGGAGCAACGGCGTTGATGGTGATATCTTCATTGACGAGAGATTGCCTTAGGCCCCTCAACATTCCCGTAACCTGTACTATCCAATTAGCTTTGCAGACACCTGCAGCCAAGGAGCTAAAGAAGCCGAGGGAGAAAAAAGAAGACTTCAAGTGCTTACGGCGAACTTCGAAGCAGCATACAGCGGCACCTTCGCTCCAGGCTCGTACACGATCCCGCTGGCTACGAGAACGATACTTCCCCCAGAACCCTGTTTGCGCATGTAGCTGACCGCAAGCTTGACGCACATGGCCACGCCGACGATATTGACGTCTATCACTGACATACTCGGTTTCATCAACTCTCCTGTCTCGTCTAGTCTGTCGTCGAGCCAGTTTGGATCTCCGAGGGTACCGGCGTTAGCCACTACAATATCGACCCGGCCGGCGGTCTTGAAGGCGGCCTTCAGTGAGTCCCAAGAAGATACGTCGGCCTTCACCCAGGTTGCATTCTTTACGGTTTCTGCGGGTGGTGCCAAATCTGCCATAATTACTATTGCTCCCTTTGAAGTGAGGATCTTGGTTGTTGCGAGGCCAATTCCAGCACAGCCGCCTGGTTGGGGTTGGTGGTTAGCATGGGAGGTACTAGGTGAGAGGAGCTGATGGAGCAAGGATGCTTTACCAGTCACTATGGCGACTTTGCCGTCAAGGCGGGGGATGCTGTCCTCTGCAATGTGGAGCTCAGTCATTTTGATTTCTGAATATTGGTAATAGTAGTAGGTATGTTCGAATTGTAGTTGGTATGATACGATAATGGTTCATGGGGATTTTCTCAGGTATTTATACGCATCCTTCTGCTGGGTATTAGTGCTAAGCTGGGCGTCGTAGTGGGACGATATGAATAGCTTCCGATCTACGAATATTGATCGCAATGTTAAGCAAATAAATCCGATTACCCGTCATGGGCGATGTGATATCGAGGGTACTAGCGCGTGCGAATACCCAAGTGTGTTCCAATGAATTCGTCGTCGCACACAGTGGACACTAAGACCTCCACCTGTACTACGGTGCCTTACTTATGTGTGCCAAATGCTATGAACGCCTTACGGAATTATAGGCGGCGGGAGAAATGCTTCCAGCACATCTATCATGTCCGAAAATTTATCCGTGCTGTGAAGTCAATGCCTTGTCTCCCGAGCTCTTAGCAGAGAGCAAGGGGGACAGGGGCAAGGGGCGTATTTTTCATGCTATTTATCATACCCACTTCACTAATATTTACAAACCCTAAGGCGGCCTTGTGGGAGAGGACTCATGGGTTGGTCAGGTTTCACCCGATAAAGTAGCTAGGTGTTTTAAGCAATAGCACGCCAATTGTGCGTTCCGAATGCTTCAACGCCATATCTCGTGCTGTTTCTCCTCGATTTGGGAAAATTTACATCTGGCCCACGAACCTGAAAGCAGCTGCTATCCCCTCATGATGATGGTGAGGGCTTGGGTGTGTTGAGTTTTTCACGATATAGAGCTTTGTTTCGCCAAGTCGAGGGCTATTTGTGGTTATGCCCGACGATCTTAGATCGGGAATAAGGCGAGGTGAGGCATTCAAGAGCTTGCTTTTGCGACTTCTGCTAAAGTGCTGGATTGTTGGGTCAGTTGTTTCAGCTGTCTGGCTGTCTGTGTAACTGATTCCGATTAAGTTTCCTCCCCGTCTCTGGTAGTTTCAACAGAACTTAACGGTGATATATTATACGAGGTATACCCCTGTTCTTTCCTGCAAAGTTTGGGGGAGACTCCGCTCCGGAACCGGAATTGGAAATCGTTTTAAGCCGATCGGAGAAGTATTGATATCTTATCAGCGAGGCACTTGGTGCTACAACGCGGTCACCTACAGATTGTACGAGGAGCCTGCAGCTTGATAATGTTGGATTGTAGACTACTTATGCAAAATTGATAGAAGCTGGATGGTAGCATGATGTGAGCCAAGTCTGAACCTGTGATTGTGACTATCGCCGACTGTCAGGGCCAGCCAGGGAGGGGTGGGCAAGGGGCGGGCATGAAAGAAGGGCGGGCCGGGTAGCATCGAACATGTTTTCAAGTCAGATGTCCAAAATCACCATATGACATAAAATCACCATCATGACATAACTGAAAATATGGTAAGGTTATCACGGGAAGCCTGATTAATCTTTAAAGACGCCAGTACCGGTATGGTAGGCATGGTCTATTAGCGCAGGGGTTGACCATGCCTTCCGTGTCCGGTTGTAGGCGCAGTGCATGGCATGCGCATCATAACATGTTATTCACTGAAGTAAATTTGCTCTGCGTGTATTTTTCCGACCCTGTTATATTTCTCTGCCTTCTCTATCTGCCATTCATCCTGGCTTCTCCTCCACATCCCCATTAACTTGCCGTAATCAAGACCGACAACTATATCCTGCGCTTTATTATCAATACGGCCTGCGGTGGGTCCTTACGATGTCGAGTGGAAACTCGGATGGCTCCGCCGGCGGTCCTTATCGATATGAACCCCCACCTCCTCCACCGCCCCCGGCCCCCCCGCATCATCGCCCTCTGCCGGGTAACAGTAGTCTCAACACCAGCAACAATGGCAACGGCGGCAGATCTGAACAATCTCCAACGACCCCCTCTTACAGACGTGTACCCAGTGTTTTCGGCCGACTTCAACGAGGGCATGCTTCTCAACCTAGTTCTCCAATTTCCCCTCTGACTCAAGCACCCGGAGCCGAACAAACGTCTACACGCGGGTCTCGTTACGGCGATCACACAGCATCAACACACGACCAGCCGAATGCTCACGCGTACCCCCGGCGTTCGTCCCACGGCGCACACGGTCCAGTAAATGTAGAGGGGGGACTTCCCGTTCGTGCACCCAGACCACGTGCTGGCACTTACCACGGTCACAGGCACCAGTCACCTTTTCAGGCAGGGGCTCAGCATAGCCCTCAGCGTACAAATATGGCTCCTACACCAAACCCGATGCGTCCTCTTGATGGATATCGGCTGGATGGTTCGGGGGGGGGAGCGGGTTCTACTTCCAGGGCGAGCGAGAGGAAGCCTCGTCCTGCCCGTCGGAAAAACTCATACCCTCCACCGCCTTCTGTGGAGGACGCAGCTGAAAGTGAAGAATCGGACCTTGAATCTCGGACATCTAGTCATCAGATACCCTCAAAACCACTGAAACGGGAAAAGCCTCCTCCTTCTAGGAGACAATCTTCCTCTAGTAAACCTCCTAGTGCTGATAAACCCGTTGGTACTGGGGGAAAACATAGCGCTGGTGTTGAAGCTCTTGAGGGAAATGAAACACCCCCTCCCGAGATTTATGTTCGAGAATCACGGCCATATGGGTCTCAAGGGGAGTCGCGGCCTAGTGCTGAGAACGAATGGATGTCTTCTGCTCCACCTCCGCTCGTACGATCTGATACAGAAGTATCGCTTCCGCCGCAGATTCCTACCCGTGAGCCTCGACCATATGGATCTCAATCAGCGTCACAGTTTGCTCCCAGTGAGCCGCCCTCGAACTTCCCTCCCAAACTTGAGCGGACAGATACAAATATCTCGCTCCCGCCAGAGATCCCTGCCCGTGAGCCCCGCCCATATGGGTTGCAAAGTTCGGCACAGCCTACTGATCGGGACAATCAATGGGACTTTCTTCCTGGCCCCCCTGGGCGCTCGGACACGGGTACCTCCCTCCCACCCCAAATACCCTCCCGCCAGCCCCGTCCTTATGGATCACAGCCGCAAAACGCTGCAACAGGAAATACCCCTCATTTAGCCCCTCATATTAAGCGGACGGATACGGACACTTCGCTTGCCCCGGAGCTCCCTGGCCGTGAGCCCCAGCCATACTCTTCTCTAAAGAGAACGGATACAGGTACATCACTCCCCCCAGAGCTTCCTGGGCGCGAGCCTCGGCCGTATTCCAAGATTGAAAGGTCCGATACAGGCGCCTCGTTCCCGGCCGAGATCCCTTCTCGTCGACCCCGGCCGTACTCCACCCAAGGGCCTAGGTCCGCCTGTGAAAGTGAAGAGCTATCCACCTCGGATCGTCCAGACTCTCCATTGGCAATTCCTACGCGCGAACCCCGACCCTATTCTTCTCAGGGATCTAGGACCTCCGAAAAGACTCACCCCTCCGGCACCCAGCGTTCGAGCACAGCGCCACCGAAAACACCACCAAGTACTAATCGAGATTTAAGCCCTCAGGAGCTCTCCCGCCTTCCTCCATGCCCTAAATACAATTTCACTCAATGGGGGACGTGGTTTCAGCTGCCGTTTGTCTCGGGGTTCGATATTTGTGCTCATTGCTATTATACTCATATTCACAAATCTCAGTTTGGGCACTACTTTTTACAAGCAGAGAAAGAGCACAATGTGGAGAAAAGTTGCGACTTTCATACACCACGCATGCAGGAGTTGTGGGCTGTGGCAATACGGACGCAGAGCTTTGAACCAGTCGCGAACTATATGGAAAGGAGGATTCGGATACCGAATTGCAAAGGGCATGAGGCGGGTGTTGGTGATAATTGGTGGGGAGTGCCATCTGAGATACCGGATTTTGCCGTTTGCGAAGCTTGTTACAATGATATCGTTCTGGCGTCACCTTTCGCAAGCCGGTTCACTCGCCTCGACCCTCGCCAAGAGAATGCCGAAACCGTGTGTGATCTGGCGGTTCCGGGCCTCAAAAAGAGGTTCCTCCGACTCATTGATCCAGAACCTCCAACCCATGGGAACACGTGGAAGGACTTTGTTAGAAGTGCTACTTATCGGATTACTGAGGTTCCAAAGTGCGTTGGAACCTCATACGTTGGTGGGCCTAGGAATTGGTGGACGACCAAGAGACCTATACCGGGGTTTGTGATCTGTGAAGCGTGCTATCTGGACGAAGTTGAGCTTTCTCCATGGCGTGAAGGATTCACTCCAACTCCAACCAAACAACCACGATCGGAGAAGTGGAGTTGCGATTTTACTATGGTTGGGATTGCGCTTGCCTGGGAGGTTTCATTGTCGAACAATGTGAAGAATTTTGATCATTTCTGGCACTGCGCTGAAGCCGCCACCAGATCCCCTCCGTGCGAGAGCCAGGTTCTTGATGGTGCTCAATGGTATAAAATGTCTGGCATTGACAACTTTACCATCTGTCCTACGTGCTTCTTTACTGTGATTGTCGCGGCCGACTTTGGGCGCCATTTCTACGTTGACCAGTACCCACCAGGCATCCTCGCTTCTTGCGATATGGGGCCCGAATCGCCTAGACATAAACGACTCCTGGCGAAGCTGGCCGAGTCACTGGACCTCCAAGATTTTTCCAAGTTCAAGGAATTCGCGTACACGCGCTCCCTCTTTCCTCCATGCCCAGAAGACACGGGTGTGACGGGACACAAGTGGTACGGCACAGATTCTTTCATCGTGTGCGAGGAGTGCTACGTTGATGTGGTCAAGCCCTCGAGCCTCGCCAGCGCTCTCACGGTCCACGGTGCCCTCATCGAGGATTCAGCCAGCTGCGACATCTACTCCCCGCGCATGAAGCGCATTTGGGCCGAGGCGTGCCAGCTGGACGATGTCGGCCACTTCGCTGCTGCCGCCAAGCACAGGGCCGAAGTGTACTTCCGTGTCAAGCCTGCCATGAACCAGGTCCGCGGGTTCTTGCAGATGCAGCGCAACGTGGGGGTGATGTACCCGGCCGCCCCAACTGCTGCTGGGAACAGCGCCGGATACAAGCACGTCGTGACCGGGTTTAACGGGTACAGTTATGGGAATTCGATGGTGGGGTACGGGTTTGAAAGCCCACAGGAAGTAGAAGCTGCTACCATGCGGAAGAGGGCTAATTCCACCGGGGTTGGGGATCCGGCGCTTTGGCAGGAGTTGTTTATGTTGGAGCAGGAGTGGAAGGCGGTGGAGTAAGGGGGGGTTTTAATTCAAGCATGCACATGTGTATGAATTTGCTTCGGCAGTTTTTTTTCCTTTTCGCTTGTCATTCCTTCGTTTTCGTCTTTCTTCCTTCTCTTTTCCGCCCAAGGGCTATTTAATCGTATTTTCGGAAGGCAAAAAAATGTTTCTTAGTGATCGGGCTGGCTCGGTGAATGGGTGAATGGGTACGTGTACTGAGGTGAAGGAGGGAGGCGCTATTATAGACTGTACTTGCATGAAGCGAATAAGTTTTCTTGAGGGGCGTTCGGTATTTAAGGCATTGAGTCTGATGCTATGCGTAGAATCAAGGGTGTCGGGTTTTATCAAGTCATATTGTCGTGCTTATAGACAACATCGCTGAGGGCTCCAACCTCATTCTACTACCGATATGGGCACCTGTGACAGAAAGTAAGACCACTTGCACAAGGACCTTGGGAAACTCTCATCCTCATTAGCTCTTGTTCCGGGTTTTCAGAAATCCCCCAGCCATCACACTCAACTAAATAGAAGGTCGGCCACAGACCGATATATATCCGCCCTTGCCTTTTGTCTCCATCTCACCAGCTCTCAACCTAGAAAATGAAGTACATATATAACCCAACGAGAATAATCGAAATCATCCCAGTCGGGCACAAACGGCCCCAACAGACCACTAACCAAGGAGAGCACAAAGTTTCTCCGCCAGGGCATTATCTGATTTCCATCAGGGATCACGCGAAAATAGTCTGAATAGAAGGCAAAGCCTGCAGTTGCGGTGGGAGTATCATCTTGCCGGTAACCTGGGGGAATCGCTGGAGGGAGGGAGGGATGGATGGAAATGCTCTACAGAGAGGGATTCCCGTGGGGGACTGAGTGTCGGGAGCACTGACATAGGATCATTCCGCCGAATTGACAAATGCTAGCTCTATACTACCCATACCAATCAGCGTACGATACCACAATACACACGACCGCTATTGCACAAAGCCGATCACTTCTCGACGACAATGGTAGTGAAGCCAAAGGCTTGGTATAATACCTCAAAGGAGGTCAGTCAGCACGGCACTGCACATATAGACGCGGAAAAGCTGGCCTGTGTTAACTTTTTTCTGCAAAAGATTTAATTATTGCGTTGTAGGGCGATAGCAGCTATCGTACTGCGGAATAGGGATCCTAAGTTAGTTGCTCGCGTTACTACCACTCCAGGCCGCTCCGCTCCATATAGCTCTCGGTTGGTTGGCCAATTTCAGCTCGTCGGTCGGTTTCTCCCCCCACCCCCCCCCCCGCTCCCCTACTGGGTTTGTTGAGCTTGCTGGGTGTTAATCACCGCATTCACGGGAGACAACCGGACCGCTCACTCGCTCACTACTCCCGATGGCTATCGGAGGTTTATCTTGTGGGGGAGTATCACATCGGCGATGGGCGTGCCTGTGGGGTGATTGGGCGGCTATCATGCCACCACGGCGGAATACAGACATCGGGTATGGATTGCAGTACAGTTGCAGAGCGTTTTGGAGCAGTTAGAAATATCGGTGTGTGTGCGGTTAGGGTTTGCAATATAACAGGTGCACGGAATTCCGGGTTTTCATAGCAAGGCTACTGTATGATATACCGGTAAGTTATACGGTAACCATCCTTCGGAACTCCATCACGCATACGGTACGCATAATACTCGACTAGAAGTTATATAGTACAGCACAGTACTCACGCCACTCGGTAAGAGCCCCGAATTAATTGGATTAACCTTAAAATACCGGCAAAAAAACCATAAGTAAAGTTCAACTTATGCCCGCCCACATGCCGGATGATGTCACGTGAACCGAGTGATGACTAGTGACTAGAGTCTCCCCATAAACTTGGACCTGTGTTATAGTATTATGAGAGCGATCTCCTCCGCCGCCGCCGGATATATATAATACTCCCTTAGGCGGCCCCCGGCCAACCAACCAACCAACCAACCAATCTACAAACTAGCATCCTCCAGAAACCCAAACACTATAAGTTACTCGAGTACGGTACATACAACCCTTCAAACACATCTCCACTTCCCTCCGCCTCATATTAACCTCCCCTTCCTTCCGGCACCTCCGTCCGTTCCTTTAATCCGGGGCACCCACCCACCCACGGGAAGTGTACTAAGCTAGACCCAACGTAGTTTTTCCCTCCTCCTCCTCGGGGATCTAAATCAATACCAGAGCCGGAGAAGGAGAGAAATAGTATACCGCATAATCCCTCAATCAGTAAATAGCTTTTATGCCCCCCCCCCCCCCATTGCTGAAGGCTTTCCATGCCGTAGCCTTTCGGGGGGGGGGCTCTTATGCGGGATATTTTTCCTGCGGGGAAGGATTATTTTTGCGGGTTGGTTGGTTCGAGTTGCGATCAGGTGTTAGTTGTCGTTACTGCACGGCTTAGGATGGTGGGGTGGAGTGGCGGGGCTCCGGTGTTGTTCTGGTTTATTGGGCGGTTCGTCTCCCGGGTTCGTTTTGCTTTGGGAGTTGTGGGCTTGTTTGGCACGCGCTTGTACTCTGCGAGTAGTTCGTTTTGGGGTGTGTGACTAAAGTTTGTGGCTTAGATAAGCGTAAATCGGTGGATATTATAGTAAAACCCGAACGAGGGAGTAATGATCGGGGCAGCATCATTGCTAAGGACGGTTGTTCGCTTGCTAAATAGAGTCAATGAATATAGTTACGCAGAATGAATGTATATATTGATTTCCAAGACAATGCTTTTCCCATCAATCGGAAGTAGATACGACAAACGAAAAGTGAGTATCTACAATATGGATTTAAGAAGCTACCGGAATCCCACCCTTCGCCAAAAACCTCGTCCACTTGCCCGTATCCTCAAATTCATCAACCGTAAGTGGAACATCAGCCAACTCTCCAGCAAGCCCCACAACTCCAACCTCCCTCTTGTACCTCTCCCAATACCCCAGCATCTCCTTCATCACCTCCGGCAATCCTTGACTCAGATCTTTCGTCTCGCCGGGATCACTCTGCAGGTCAAACAACTCCCAGCGTTGAGGGCCCTTGGGTGCAGGCACATAGGTGATCTTGTACTTTCCCTTCCTTATCGCGCCGCTGCCAGCAATTTCCCACCCGGATACCTCATCCTGAGAGTGTATCTGTTCACGGGAGGAGAGATATTCTGTCATGCTCTTCCCTCGAAGGGGAGCGATCGGTTTGCCGTCGTAGGTTCCAGGATGTTCGACACCGGCCAAGTCGAGGATCGTAGGCACCAGATCCATCACTGTGCAAAACTCGTGACTTATCTCCGCCTCTTCCTTACTCGCCCCTGGTGTCTTCAGGACAAGTGGAACCCTAACGCCGCCTTCCGTACTAAACATCTTATAAAGCCTACACGGAGCAGTAGCAGCCTGTGCCCACCGTGTCCCGTACCAGACGAAAGAGTTATACCGCCCGATATTATCGAGGCTGTTATCATAGTATTTCTCCAGGTGAGATATGACCTCATCCCCCATGATCGGATGTGCTTCGATGCTTGCCCCTTCGGCACCATTGTCGGACATGAAGAGGATATAGGTATTCTCTGCTTCGCCTGAGGCTTCTAGAGATGAGAGGACCCGCCCAATGTTTTCATCCATGCGATCGACCATTCCTGCGTAGACCTCCATGCTCCGGGCGGATTTAGCACGGGCATCTGGAGCCATGGAGTCCCATTCCGCAGATTCTAGCGCCATCACAGGGTGTGGGTGGACGTCGGACGATACAAGACCTAATACCTTGAGACTTTCTAGACGACGGAGGCGAAGGACATCGGGTCCGTCTTCGTAGAAGCCCTTGTACTTCTTGACCGAAGCTTCTGGGGCTTGTAGAGGCCAGTGTGGCGCGGAGAAGGGCAAGTATGCAAAGAATGGTCTGGATTTTTCATCGGGCGTTCGTGTTTCCAGGTAATTGATCAGCTTCGATGTGTAAAAGTCCGAAGAATAAAAATCGGGCTCTGGAGGACTCTGGGGGACGTAGGTCGAGTTCTCCATATGCAGAGCCGTCACAGCGGTCTCGAAAAACCCTGGTAGACGGTCATTGTATCGGGGCTCGAACCCTACACCAAACCATCAGCATGCGCCTAACGGACGTGATCCGGCTAGTGGGTAGTAGAGAGACTGAGCCCGGGCAGTAGACCCTATTGACAACTCAAGCATAATATTGTAGGCCTACCGTAATGGTTAGCACAACCAGGCAGCAGGGCATAACTTTTGTCAAACCCTCTAGCATGTGGTGAATATTCTGGCTTCAGTCCCAAATGCCACTTCCCACTCATAACAGTAAAATACCCGTCATCCTTCAGAAGTTGTGGCAGAGTGACAACTTTATCATTTAGGTACCCCTCGTGCCCAGGCTTTCCCTGGTGAGCTGGGGAGTTCCTAGTATACTCGGAGAGTTGACCTAGCCCAGCGATATGGTGGTCGGTGCCAGTCAAGAGCATAGAACGAGTGGGTGAACATGCTCCGGCGACGTGAAAATCCGTGAATCGTAATCCCTTGCTAGCCAAACGGTCGATGTTGGGAGTTTGTATCTCGCTGCCAAAACAACTGCAATCACTGAAGCCAAGGTCATCGGCGACAATCACAAGGAAGTTTGGCCTTTTCCCTGATTCTTCCATATTGTTGCTGATTGTCCTAGTTCCGGGATGGCGAGCGCAGGAGGGAGGGAATCGAAGAGGGAAACTTTCTGGCTTTATAAATACTTCGTTCCACACGTGTACTGGTATCCTATACTCAGACGTACTATTTAAGGCCGTTGGGGTGCAATATGATGGCTCCAGGTTTAACCTGCGGGTTTTCCGAGCTCCGAGAGGGTTTTTACCGAGCTCCTAGCGAACCTATTATGAGAATCGATCTGGTCCGCACGATACGACCCCACTTTGATTTCAATGAACAAATCGGCGAGTACCCAGACAGCTGATGCATGGGATGGGTGTCTTTGAAGTTCGCGCTATCGATAATCTGACAGTTTGTTTGCATATAGTAAAATATTAGCAGGCTTGGCTTGTTAGGTATATTTGCATAACAGGGGACAGCACTGTAGTAATGATGACAAAGGTAGTTTTTGTAAACTCCCATAAACTATCCTTGTTGGGTAGTACCAGCACCTTTCTATGCATATATATGGCACACCGCCGGTGCCAAGGTGAACTATGATAAAAATAAAAGATGGTGCTCCTTTTGTATTGAGCTTGAAAGTGGAGCAAATCGAACCTATGGAAGTTGCTACATGCGACGACCACCGGCGAGAAACCTGAAGCAAAAGAGAATAAAAGAAAAACATCTCCGACTCAGGTAATTCAACCTTGCAACAGCGATCACCCCCAGCCTCCCCCAGATCCACCAGCGCCATCGACGCTACCACCATTCATAAAATACGGATCCCAGGCGAAAATCTGGCCACTTTCACTAGCAATCCTAAAGTCCATCTCCGCCCATATTGCTTCGTAATCTACCTGAACACTTTGATATTGTTGTTCCGACGGCCGCCCAAGCGAATCCAGTGCGATTGGTTCACTATTAACCGCCGGAGGAGACAATAGAGGGGGGAGGATTTGATGCGAATTCGGGGGATTTGAAGTGGCAACTTGTGGGGTGTCAACCGCGCGGACGTTCGACAGGGTATGTTCCCCAGGCCGCAGAGGTGTGGGGGGCTCCCGATTTGAGGAAGAGCCAGGTTTAGCAAGACCTTCACGGACAAGGCGGAAAGTGGCGAACTGATGTAAGTTATGTATATCACCATAAACGATCTCAGTTGGCCGTGTGCTGTATTCGCCGTTACCTATTAGTAAAAGCTGCCTCCCGCCAGTGAGTGAAGGGAACATACCCGTGCTTCTCGCTCTGCCCAGACACAGGGCCCAAGATGCTGGACATATTCAGTCTTTCCAGGAGCCCTTGTATTGATGATACCTGTATCGTCAGGTCAGTACCACTCTCCCGGAAGGGATGAAATAAAACCCACGCATTCCCCAGCAGCCCTTGAATAACCTTTTATGTTGTTCAGGGCTTTAATATTTACTGCCAAATTGCATGCCAGTGCATCCCATAGCTTTCGCCTTTCCGGCCCGGGTGGGCTGCACGCTGTGAAATACACAATTTGATGTTTCGAGCTCTCGAATGCAATGACACTACACAGCGGGTCGACCAAGGCCTTCCATCCATGAGTGAAGCTCATTTCAAATATCTCTGAAATACGTGCTGCATGAACATTGCATGTACTCTGACACTGCTCTATGAATCCGTCTGGGGCACCGCTAAAGGTAGCTGCGGCGGGGAAGCGATAGCCTGGAAGAGATATACGATAAAGATCGCAGAAAACTTGGTGGTATACAAGGTGGAGACCAAAGAATGCACCAAGCTGTCGCCACTCACGACGGACATATACATTAGAGTTGTTGAAAATTAGATTGTCAGGAAGCATATTCTCCCAATCGACCAATTCATTGGTCAGGTTTTGGAAGGGTGAACTAGTAGACCAAGGCGTTCCTTGGGGATTTGGGTTACGTATTTGCCTTGACAAAGCTCTCAGTTAAACATCGACCAAGAGGAAGAAGAATCCTTACTCAAGAACTTTTCCTCTAATGTGGAAAAGCCTAATATAGTAGGCTTCTATACCTAAATTATCTGAGCCCCTTATGTCTGGTGAACCTCTGCGTATAGGGTATAGGGACTCGGTTTCGCAGGGTATTTGCAATGTATAGTTTCTCTCCTGGCATGGTAATTGCACCTTGATGTTCGCTGGGTCCCACAGCATCAACCGCCTAACCCCAGAGCACAAGAGAAGATCCGTGATATAGCAAGACCACATAAGCCGCCTTCTTGTCTCACATTCGGTGATAGCATCAGGATCCTGTGCCTTCGGAGCATCTTCTTGACCTATATCCAGATTCAGGGCCTGAGCTGCACGTATTAAAAAAGCAGAGAGCATAAAGCATTCGCGGGATTGTTGAGTTCGGGAATGATGTTCGCACAAGAGTACCAAGGCCTGCTTGCTATTAGACCTCTCATACGCCTCTGCCCCCCACGGAGAGTAGTGCTTGAAGGCTCCTACATACCATCAATCTCTCTGGATTAATTTCCGCAAAATTTGTGACTATTATATGTTGCGCTTTCTTAGCCCATTGGTCACCAGGTACCGAGCTCGGGGATGGTTGGTCACTCGGATTCCGGACATCAGCGAGAACAAGCGAGCGCCCTTCTAGCACTTCATCCCAATAAACGACGCTATGAAATAATTAATTAAAAGTAGTTTAAGGGAGATGAGAGAGAAGAAGCTAACTTACTGTGCTGCTAGCGCACACATAGCTAGTACTAAAGGTGCTCCATATGTTTTTTCAACCGTTCCTTCTTCGAGAGCGCGCATAAACGTTGGCTTGTGAAGAAAGCTCAGGGATCGGCAGGGATGAACGTCGTTAAAGTAAGTTTCGATCAAGAGGTTCAGATGTGTAGAGGACTTGGGCAGGCTAGGTGAAAACAACCTGCAAAAAATACGGACTTTAGCAAAAAGTTGTCTTCACTAAACCACCAAACAGCAACCTCACCAATCCGTTCCATTTGATTCAATTTCACCCTTCCTGTCTTCACTCTCACTTCTCGAAACCCTTCTTTCCAGGCCAGCGCTTGCCCAACTTTCACACCTCGGAAGTTCCTCCACACAGAAATCGCCAGCGGACGTAGGAGTTTTTTTCTTACCCCGTCTACCCTTAGGGCTCTGGCCTCCTGAGAGACCTCGCAAAGTCTCATCGTACTCGCAAGTGATCCCCCTCTTGGCACAACGCTCACATGTTGGTCTATCACTCGAACATTTGCTTTTCGATGTTCTGCAATCAACACACGAACCAACCATTCGCCGTCGTTTCCGCCCTGCTCGTGCAAATATAGCACTGACTGTTTCCTCGGGGGCCTCTGAAGAATTTACAGGCGAATAGCCAGGACAATCGATGTCTAGCTTCTGGCAATTGCTGCAAGCTCCGGGACGCTCATCGCATTTGACCTGATAAATCACAAAACCAGACATTAGGATCAATTTGAATCGTTTCCGATTAGAAAGAGCCGAAGTTATACAGTACCTTACGGACTTTGCACACGATACAACCTGTCGCATGCCCCAGAGGCGGGCAGTCAGCATATGCAAACCAAGGATTAACCCTCCCATCGAAGAGACCCATCGAAGAGGCCCAAGGTTGGAAGTGGGGTGGTTCAGGTGAAGATATAACGGAGCAGATCCAAACCCACCTGATCGAGAGCGCTTCTTTTCTTTCGAATCACTGGATCCTTCTGGAGCAGGAGCCACAGTAGCAGGAGACGAAGTAGCTTGAGATGTCTGCACTTTGAACATGATTACATAGGATATCGCATTTCCAGACTTTTTTTTTTTCGGGCTCCCGAGATCCGTGGGACTCCAGGCGGGGGAGTTCAGCCCACTCGCCAAGTTATATTACCAGTACTCCCTTTCCGCTAACAACGGGTATGCCCGGAATTCGGGTGTATGCGCTATGGGAGAGTGTGAATCTCAGATCTGGGGTGTAATGAACCTGATTTTTCAATAGACGTGCCGGGATCAAACACGCTACCGGTATTCGTAAACGAGGGATAAAAGTTTAAGCACCGGGCCTTCCTTTAATGATGATGATGGATGAGCGGGTTTCTACTGAGAAGGAAAAAGAGCAGCAAGAGCTGGGAAAAATGAATAGAGGAGGAGAACAAGCCGGCCTATGGAAGAAAAAGGAGTGTGTGGAAGAAGCTAACAAATCAATGGCAGGGGGGGGGGGGGGGGGGCGAGAGAGGAGGAGGAATATTGAGGGGGCAAACTGGCTAGGCTGGCAGGCAAGACTTGCAGAGAAGCAATCGAAAGAGGAGAAAAAGAAAAGAAGGGAAAAAAAGAAAAATTCAAGCCTCAAGACCCAAGAGAGATAAGAAACGGAGAAATGGAACGCCGGGCTCACCAGGTAGCAGACTCTCGTCCGCCAACTCCGGCTAGGGAAAGCCTAGAGTTTCAGTACTTGAGTAATAGATGCCGGGGTGAAGAACCATTCGGACCACAGATGTCAGATGCAGAAGAGAACACCGGCAGACGGAAGAATGGAAAGAAGGTTGAATTCGCCATGGCACAGCGTGATACAAGAGTGCGGTTTTCTGTTGTATTCGTATGCCAACCAGACGGCGGGACGTTTAGAAGATGTTCCTTCGGGAATGCCGGTACTGGAGCATGGAGGGAAGAGTGCAAGGTACTAACTACCGGTAGTAGTACAGCAGTTGACGCTCAGGTATCGTACCGGTACCGGGTTCTGCCATTTTCTGGGGTAAGCAGCAAGCCTTCGTCAACAGCCAAGACCAAAAAAGCCTTTGGGTGTTCTTTTTGTGTCGAAGCCAAAGCGTATGATCACGGCCCTTGTGGATTACCGTGCCCGTGCTCATGCAGCACCAAGTGGCCCACCTCACCTCAGCCACCCGAGTATCCTGTTGTTCAAGCCAATAGGGTTTGTGTCCAGCTGGTTAGAATGGATGTGCCACCAATGCGTGAGACAGTGAGACTTGCTGGGCCTACGACTAATGCTTCAGAACGGTGGAGAGGCTTCTGAGGCGGGGGGGTTAGAAAAATGGCCGCTGGAGGGGGGGGGGGTTGCCAAGGTTCATATTTAGTCACTCGTTTCTGAATTTATATTGCAAGGTGCTGCCAATGAAGAGGGCAAGATTTGTTCTACGGGTGGGGAGTGAAAAGCTAGTGGCGATGTGCCCCCTGCGTGCACTAGGTTCAGTTGCATGTGAGAAAGGCTTTGACTTCTGGACCTTTGATCCCTTGCTTCCCTGCTCCGCTAGCTCCAAGACAAGCCTAAGCATGGATCATAGTGGATGACGGGCTGCTGAGTGAGACTTCAAGCTGCGCTGTAAAAGTACTCGAGTACAGTACCCGAGCAAGCCTCCACAGCCGTACCGAGCCACTCTCCATGGCTAGCTTTTCCCTCGGGGCATCGAGACATCTAGCAGGATCACAAACTATTGAGCCTACCCGAGTAAGTACCGGTGTCCAAATACCAGGATTAGAAAAATATATGACTAATTGTCTGTGCGTATATGAGCGCCCATACTAAATTAGTGCTCGAATGTTCAGATGCTTCTTGCATGTCACCTCTAGATTAGTGGTCTGCTGGGCAGATGCCGCCATAGTTGCACAAGAAGATGTTTCTCGAGACGAGAGAGGAATAGAGATCAAAGAGCCATGGGGGTACTAGAACAGAGAATATAAGCTTGCCACTAACTTTAGTACCGTAGCTAGCATCCTAATGTGTGCACTCTGTGCACATTACCTTTGACCGCTTTCCTGCTCCACAATATTGATTGCATGTACTACCGGTATGCCATACCTTCCTCCCTAGTTCTCAATGTTTGTCCCCCACTCTTCAACAGCTAGTCTTCCAACCTACCAATATATAAAACTGTGCCCCTGTTAGTATTCTGGCTTCCCGAATGGCCCTTCCGAGTTTACCACTGAGCCTGTCAGTACCGAATACCATACAAGACGCCACTTGTAAGGTCCCCCCGTATTCTGACTGCCTCCCCACTAGTGTCAATCAATTGATATATTCACCGTCATGGAGGCCCAGAATTATCATCATGCGCTCACGCTCCGGCAGCGAATTGACCTATTCACGCCTGTGTTGACGTTTTTGACGATTTTCGTTTCTTTGGCTGCCTTCAATTTTGGGTGCTTACCCATCTCCTTTCCGGTAATTTGGTTGGCTAACTAGCCCACCCGGCAGATATGATGTCGGAACATTTGGAGGTGTGCAAGGCATGAAAGGTGTTACAAAACCCGGAATTCACCTCCCTATCTCAACTTAATGCTGACAACCGCATGCATAGCCTTTGCTCAAAAGTTCGGACGATATGAAGAAGATGCAAAATTATGGGCGCTCCCTGCGTATCTGTCGTCCATCATGACTTCTACACCTTTCTTGGGAAAGCTCATAGTACGCGTCCTCGTTTACCCCCTCTAGGGTCCTATGGGTAATGGTTCTGAAAAAATAAAAAATAAATAGGGGACTCTGTCTTGCGGACCGGTCGCTGAACGCTACGGAAGGAAAATTGCTATCATGATACTTGCTTGCATCTCACTCGTGTAAGATTCCCCCCGCCTTGAGCAAGAGACTAGCCCTAACCCTGTTATAGTGGAGTCACTCTCCAGGTTACTGCAACGACTGCGGCCCAATTTACTGTTGGCCGAGTTCTTAATTTTGCAATGACCGGTTTCACCATAGTTGTTGTCCCTATATTTCAGTCAGAATGTGCCCCACCTGCCCTGCGTGGTATGATATCTGCAACCCTGCAATTACAAATTGGTTTCGGTCAGCTAGTTGCGTCTTTAGTGAATTATGGGACCAAAGGGATGGACGGCGATGCTAGTTGGCTAATCCCAACAGGGCTGCAGCTAGTTGTCCCTGTCGTCATCTTGGGACTACTTCCAATGCTCCCAGAGTCACCCAGATGGTAAATCCTTCCGGCAAAGATAGGGTGAGGATGATGGCTGATTATAGCAGGCTCATGGCCAAGGCGAGGAAGGACGAGGCCTTAGAGGCAATAGTGAAGCTGAGGAAGGGTGTTCCTATTGAGCTGTTGCAGGAGGAAATGGAACTACTCGCTGCCTTGGATACAAACCAAGGTAAAGGGACATGGAAAGAGATTTTCCAGGGAGTAAATAGGGTAACTATCTGTCCCCGCTAGGCTGTCGAATTTGAATTTTACTGCATCTTAGCTGACAACACCTTTAGAGGCGAACAATTATCGCTGTCACAGCCATGTTTTTTCAACAAATAACTGGACAAGCATTTGTCTCACAGGTAATACCCATTTATTAGATTGTGACAAGTAGGGCCCACAGGCTGATGGCCCCAATTAGTATGCTGTGATCTTCTATCAACGCCAGAAGATCCCTAACCCCTTCGGAATAAGCGTCATCCAAGCTGTAGTCGGCCTTGTAACCATTATCTTCACGTCATTGGTGGTTGACACCTTCGGGAGAAGGTGATTGGGTTGTTCCTTCAATGCATGGAGGGCTCTAAGGCTAATGACCAACTTAGGCCCATTCTCCTTACTGGTGGTTCCTTTATGGCCTTTTTCCTCTTCATTCTTGGAGGTGTCGGCACGATTCACAGCCCAAATGCCGCCCAGAAGAACGTTATGGTAGCCTCTAATATTCTCTTTGGGGCTTCCTATGCGCTCTCTTGGGCACCTCTTTCCTACACTATCCTAGGTGAGGCTGCCACATCGCGTCTTAAGGAGAAGACAAACAACCTTGCTACATCTATCAGTGTTATAACTACATTTGTAGTCTCATTCACCCTTCCATATCTTCTTAACCCGCCCTATGCTGCTCTTGGTGCTAGAGTAGGCTTCATTTACGGTAGTATGAGCGCTATCAGTGTGGTGGTTGCGTGGCTCTTGATTCCTGAGATGAAGGGCAGAAGCTTGGAAGAGGTCGACGAGATGTTTGAGAAGAACATTGCGGTTAGGGAGTTCCGGGATTATCGAAGCAGTGGAATAGGCGGAGCGATTACCAGGGAAGAGAACATGGGGACTGAGATAAGTGACAGCGGCTCTGCTAACGCTATGAGCAAGGCGGTTTGAGAATGGACCCGGTGTTTTGGCCCCTGGAAAGTGGGTTTGATGTTTATGTTTATGCATCATATGCTTATGGTGGAATCCGTGATGGCTGGGATGAGTGATTTCTGGAGGTTTTTGTATTTCTATTTTATGGCTTATACCATGCAGAGTGCTATAATATTGACCACGAATACATTATTATTATAATGCAGGCGCATTGAATCCATGCAAGGCACCGAAGGCCCGGGCCGGGTTACTTATCAGTAGGATACCGTAATAAATTAGCACCTTCATGGGTAAGAAAATCAAACTACAGTAGAGTCCCTTATTGTGCGAGTGTAAGCACTGCAAAGATTATTTTTCAAATTGGTTTACTCATACATTTCTATACCGAGTACAGCCTCCAACGGGCAAAAGGACAAAAAACCCCTACGGACGGTGACGAACAAGGGTACGGCAAAAAAACACTCTTGTATCATACTCGTACTCGAACACTTCGCTATCCCCGACACGCCCCCAATCTCCGGATCCAGAGAGAGAGAAAAAAGAATCCTGAGAAGAAGGGCCAATATTATTTCCCCACTCTGTAGAATCAGCCAGCCCTCAGGACGTGTTGGATCTCACCATCTGGTGCAAGTCCTCGGGTATGGACGTATCGTAAATGATGAGAAGGAACAGGGGGTTCCAAGATGTCAAAGCTTCCCTCCCTCCCTCCGTCTTACCCTTCCTGGCATCATTCCTACCAAATTAAGTGCTTCTTTACCTCTAACGGTAACTAGTGCCCGTAACTCAAAGTCTCAACCCCCCCTGTTCCTTCTCATCGGTTCACGTCCATACCCGAGGACACGCAATTCCGTCAACCCGCCAAACCCGGGCTAACGGAGATATCGTAGCGAAATCGAAATCGAAAGGGTTCCTCATGGCACTGCAAAAGAACCCATTCGATTCGCTACCGGTGCTCCGTCCCAGGAAAAAATATCCGAAGCCAACAGGGATTCATGGAATACTTGTACGAGTATATTACTATTACTATTATTCCTTGTGCTCGAGTACGGTAACCGTATCGCAAAAGATCAGTGCGTCTCTACTGTAGCTAGGCACCACCCCACCCCACCCCATACAAGTAACAGTACGAATCCCCCCACAATCCCTGTTTTTCGGATGCCGGTACTTGTTTTCCCAGGACGGGTATCTCCCTATTCTCCGGATTCAGAGACAGAAGCCCTCGAGAAGGGTTACACGGTGGTATGATAACGTGTGTTTACTCTTGGGATTCGCTTTCCCCGGCACGCCTCCAATATAATCTCCGGATTTGGAGACAAGGGACAAGGGGGGTGGTTCTTGAGAAGGGTTAGTGCTCACGGTGTGTGTGAGATCAGCTTTTGCAAGTGGGAACATTGTCGGTTCTTATTGATTACCGGTAGTATGCGCAATCCTGTTAACAACTTGCTGGGCCAAGCTTATCCTGGGCTGACGGACGTGCTGTAGCGAATCCTTAGGAGTAGCTTAAGCACGGTATGGCCAGCCAGGGCCTGTGGGGCGTGTTGGATCTCATTATCTGCCGGTAGCGTTCGTAGTTCTGTTGACTAGAGTAGCGGAACTAAGCCTATTTATTGTGGGCTGATGTAATAGTTGTTACCGCTGATAATCCGATACTGTACCAGTGGAAAATAGCAAGCCCCTATGATAACTGACTTGATAATAATATTATTATTATTATAATAGGAATAAAAGTGAACTTGTCAAAGTAGGGTAACAGAAAAAAGTACGGTATCATACCGTACTCGTAGTTCCTCCTGCCGATCCCTGTTCGTCCCTCCGGCTTCTTGTTGCGCCCCTGTTCGGGGCTGTGAATTTTAGGCACGATCTGATATCATACTTGAAATGATAGCACGGTAGCTTGGCTGCGGACTCCATCTCAGGGGTTCTCGGAAACATCCGAAATATGATAAATATGATACAGTACCGGCAAACAATTCCGGGAAGCTAAAAGCCACATGCATACCAAGATTTCATCGAGCCTCGAAAAATCTCACCAACGAGCCCCCGCCACCACTCCAGCAGCTGCAATGTCTCCAACACCACCACCGCCGCCATCATCACCATACAATACTACCTACCATCCACCATGGCGGCAGAGTCCAAATCCCTCTCTTACCACGGACCCCCAATCCTCACAATCCTCATCCAAGCCTCCTTCCTCCTCCTTCTAAACCTCCTCAACACCCTCCTGAACGCAACAATCTACTGTGGCCTCCTAGGGCAGATCCTCCTAGGGATAATATACGGCATCCCACTAACCGCCACCACCCTCCTCCTCCCACTCTCAGTACAGACCACAATCGTAGACCTCGGCTACCTAGGCCTCATCCTGCTAGTCTACGAGGGAGGTCTTACTACCTCCCTCCCAGCCCTACTCTCAAACCTCCCCATGTCGAGCGACGGGGATTTCAGCCCCTATCGCTCTGAGTTTCCTGCTCGGACCGATTGTGGGTGCTAGTAGGGTTATGTGCTTTGCCGCGGGGGCGGCAATGAGCGCTACTAGCTTGGGCACGACGTTTACGATTCTGAGTACTTCGGGTTTTGCGGGGACTAGGTTGGGGACTGTGCTTAGCTCTGTGGCCATGATGGATGACGTGGTTGGGTTGGTTATGATTCAGGTTGTTGGGAATCTGAGCGGTGGTGGGGTTGACGGAGAGGTCATTGCAAGGCCAGTAGATGAGAGTTTAGGATTGCTGTTGGTTGTTATCGTTGGTGGGCGGGGTGTTGAGAGGGGGTGTCGGGGGAAGTTTACGGCGGGGGGGGGGGGTACGCCGGTGTTAGGTTTGTGTTCCTGGCGCATGCGACCTTGTTGATCGGGTTAATAGTCGCGGCAAGCTACGCCGGTACCAGCGTTCTGTTCGCAGCGTTTCTGGCCTGCGCGGTGAGTATGATACGTGGTGGGATGGGAAGCGCGGCAGTGGACTGACCGCTGCCAAGGCCTACGGGGAGTACTACCAGGTTCCTGTAGAGAGGATATTAAAGCCCTTCTTTTTCGTACCTACACCCGCCAATCCTTCGTCCATTCACCTACGCTAATCTCCGGAATAACAGGCATCAGTAAGCTTCTCAATCCCCATAACCCAAATGTTCTCCCGATCCACTGTCTGGCGCGGGGCTGTCTGCAGCCTCCTCATGATACTAGGGAAACTAATAACAGGTTTCTGGCTACTCCGCTTTTCCCTCCCCTTCTCCCTCCGCGCACCAACCGCGCTATTCCATTCACTCCGCACCCGCCAGAAGCTCGGCCCTAACCCTACCAACGACATCCCCCCACCCCAATCCCATGGGGGCGCCACAAAACCCCCGCTCCTACCCCCCAACAGTCCTAAGTCTCTCAATGGTCACCCGTGGCGAGATTGCATTTCTGATCGCCTCAATCGCGGAGTCAAAAGGCGTGTTTGATCAGTCTGAGAACGGGGTATATCTTGTTGTCGTGTGGGCAGCGACCGTGTGCACGGCTGTTGGGCCGCTGGGAGTCGGGTTGTTGGTTCGGAGGGTGAAGGTGCTGGAGAAGAGGAGGGAGGGAAGCGGTAGCGGGGAGGGTGTTTTGGGGGCTTGGGGGTTTGAGAGCGGAGGTGAGAATGCGCAGGGTGAGGAAGGAAAAGAGGTAGAGGAACAGACTATGAACTAAAAGAGCGCTGTGATAAGTGGCTCACCTGAGAATCAGACCTCCGCCGCACTATACATATCATAGCGTATCACTCGAGCCATAAATACCCTCCATCCCTGTCAATTCCCTCCTCCCCCATAGGCCTAGACATACTGCTGTAAATTTGAATGAATGATAATCCTCGAGAGGATGGACGAAGGGTACAAGCTCTATTCCTAGTATTGGTATTTTCCCCCATGATATCATTATCCACCCAACTACCACCAAACTCTCTTACCCTAGGGACTAAAGTTACATCGTTACCACGATTATATGTCGAAATCCAACGCTCTAGAATTTAGCGATTGGCGCTCCTTGGCTTTCGCTAGTTGGGGAAAGTGCCGGTCCCAATGCAATTGCAAAAAAACTCCACTCCCGCAAGTGGAAGCCGTGGTATCACAGCAGAAATGGGCCTGCCTCTCTCACCGAGGGGGGCCTACACGCGGAGGGTCACATTTTAACTCAACTTCACACCGTACAAGAGATATCCAGAAGCGGGTGGAAAGGTGGTGCATGGAGATGTGCTAAATTACCGGTATATATTCTACTATCATACAAAAAAATCCCCCGCCTCCCCCTCCCAAAAAAAAAGGAAAAACTCAGAACCCCCCCCCTCCCCCACTTAAGACACAAACAGGTCCCCAATAGCCCAGATATCACGCAGGTCACCCGCCCACCCCTCTATGCGCCCAATACCTCCTCGAAAATCCCCCTGCAGCGCACCCTACTCCCCAATCTAGCACATAACAAAAAGGCTCCACTAAGCTTCCGGTGCAGACTGTACGTCTCCTCGGGCGGCGGGGTAAGCCTCTCCCTCATCATCAATGGGATGAATCCGCGGACACGATCGGTTACGGTCTGATCGCTAAAGTCGTAGACTTCCGGCGCGTTAGTACTAAAGGGCTCTGATAGGGCGAGAATGGATCCAAGATGTGCGCGCAGCATTGTTTGGGATTCGAGGCCGGTGAGGTAGCCGAGTTTTAGGGAGAGGTCACGGATTTGAGATTCTTCGCTGCAGGCGCCCGCCTTTAGGAGGGCGCAGTAGGTATGGACGAAGGATTCTGGGTAGGCTCTTGAGGCGCCAAAGTCAAGAAGTTCAATCTAGGCTCGTTAGCTTTCTTTCTTTTGTTTTTTGTTTCTTTCCAAGAAGGGGGGATGCCTTTTGCTCCTCCACGTTCCATAGGAAATTTGTCCAATTTGGATCAGTTTGCATAAACTTGAATTCTCGAACTTCTCGAAAACACAGTTTGAGAATCTGAGTGCCGATAAAGTCTCTTTCCTGCTGTGTCAACTTGCCCATTATCTTTGTCACGCCGACCCCGCCCATTCTCTCCATCGTTAATACCTGAGGGCCGCAAGCCTCGTCGATAATAGCGGGAACCTTAAATACAGAAGTATCATTCTGCAAAAGTATCGCGAAACGCTTTGCACAGTCCGCTTCACGGAGGTAGTCGCATTCCCAGGCTAGTTCTACTCTTGCATTCGCAATAGTTTTATCGAGGTAAAGACCTTTAGGGAGAAGGCGGGACGCTGTTAGGAGAATAGCCAGGTTGCTGAGGTCTGAAGAAATTGACGCGGCGACTCCAGGGTACTGGATTTTGACAGCAACGGGAAGACCATTGGATGAGAGGGTTGCTGCGTGTACCTGGCCGATCGAAGCAGCAGCCATGGGTACCTCCTCAAACGCGGAGAATAAATCCCGCCACTTAGGACCCAAATTGCTTTCCAAGACAGAATCGCGTTGGGAGGGTGGCATGTAATCCGCGCTGTCCTGGACACGTGTGAGAACCTCCTGTATGGCTGGTGGTAACATTTTTGAATCTACCCCAGTCAGCTTTTGTATTTCTGCATTTGATATATGTGCGTGTATACCCTGAATGCTCATCATTTGACCAAGCTTCAAAGCCGCTCCTCGCATCATACTCAATTTTTTAACCAATCTCTCCACGTTTGCTGGGCTCAACATTGCGCCGCCGGTGGAGCCACCATCCCCCCCTCCAGTGGCTCGCCGAAGGGATTCGCCCGCCGCTCCCCATGCCATACCCGCTGCCAACCCACCATAATGAAAGAGCCTTCCGAGACGGGAAGAGGGGACACGGGAGGCACTCATTTGGAAGGCTGTCCCGTCAGGAAGAGGGCTATTGTCTGCCTGTTTTCGGATTCCAGGCAAATCCTCTTTCGGTACAGGATCCAGGCCATTCAAATCTCCAGAGTAGTGGAAGTGGCCTTTCCCGATTCCTTCTTTCTTCACTAGCTCGGGCTTCACAGGAGCTATATCTCGGGATCCATAGCGGGACTTTAGTATGCTAGATGAAGAAGCGTAGAGGTTCAGTTGCTGAGTTCGTATTAGGTAGTGCTTTCTTGCCACTGCCGAAGAGGCTGAGAACACCGCTATCAGGTCTGAGAGGCCGCGGGAAGCCATGATGGCAGGTAAAGGAGGGATTATTGGAAAACGGAGAAAGTTTTGACGGACATGTGAAGCGTGGTTGAAAGTGAGGTCCGGGATTTGATAATCACATTGTTACCTGTTCGGATTTACATTTCTCCGGATTAATTGGGGTCTAGCCCTACCATACAAACGCTAGAGGTTCGGAGCGAAATCGGCAAATTGAGAAAACCCGAGAAGGCCTAAGGGGTCTATTTTTTATTTTTACTCATATCATACTTGCGCGCAAATTAAGTGACCATTGGAGCTCCAAAAGCGAGTGGGTATGATACAAGTGGTTTTACCTCAAAACTAGCAGATTTCACACCAAGATATTATGCCAGAGAAAATTCACAAAAATACAAACTATCAATTGTACCACTGAAAACAGTAAGGACATCACTTTCTGTATACAAATGTCTACTCGAGTACTCAATTCCCAACTCCCCAAGCATGGTATGTACGATATCATAGTTGAACTTTCAAATTCCGCCAAGACCCAGTTTTCCCACCAAAAACAATGGTCTTGGCCCAATTTCGAGGAAAGCTTTATTTCTCATTGCTGATATCCCTCAGAGAATTTAAATTCATTCGAGGTTAATAGAAGTCAAGCAGCCTACAGCTTTTCTAGACATTCCATGAACTTGCCCTATTTTTAATTCAAGTATTGGCACTGGAACAAGTGCACTGCACAAAATTGGCTATTCCTGGTGTAAAATTCCTTGTGCCTACTCACTCTCTGCTTCTATCAAAATCTAGGTCCCGTTGCGCCATGGCTTAGATTGCGCACAAGTATGATACGAGTCGTAATCATTTCCACCACTCGTGCAGTACAGTGCCGGCATTGGTATCATATCGAACTCTACCTTCCCACCTACCCAAAGAAAGCCACTCGGTTCGCACCGACTGATGAAAGAAGCACGACATTCCACAGCCTCAATACCGTACCCGAGAAGCTTCCAACAGCATGGAGGGCGGATATGCCATGACCTAACGTCGACATTGCTTCTTTTTGCATAACCTTCTTCGCCTACCGGTATATACCGGTATCACTTGTAACAAAATCCGTCCTTGCTCTTCTCCCACTTCTTGTATAAGCACATGTAACTAATCGGCTTCAACAGTGCAATATCACATTTGCACCTACGGCCTTCTCCTTCCTCTCCTCCAGGCGATAGGTACCTACCCCCGCTCTGCCCCAGCACCGCAAGTCAAACTGCCAACAATAGCCCAGGCTTATGAATGATCATGATCATTTCGATCGATGACTACACCAAGAGCCAGTTCACAACAATTATTGGAGGGGCATCGCCGAGAAACGCACCCATGGGAACAGAATCGCACACCGATGCGTTGGATCCTTTGAGAGCCCAGAGAGCATCGCCGATTCGTCGAACGGGATTTCTATTTGTGGATCCGCAGCCCACCAATCCTTTCGGCTGGTAGTCTAATGGTTAACCGAACATTGGCAAACAAACGATGAGCTCCCGGCGGGTAAAGAGCGTGTGATCTACACCCTTCTCCCGGCGTTTCCCCCCTAAAATTTACTTTGTAGCAACACGCCAATTCCTTGTAACCTCAGGTATTGCCTCGTGCATTATCATGCTGTTAGTACAAGGATATACAATCACGCATGGAGTATCTGCATGGGCTTTTTTTTATTAGACGGGGTGCTACCTCGTATTTCACCTTCAGCGAGAGGGTGTGTGGACTACAGTTACGAATACTGTTTAAAAAAAAAGGGAAAGAAAAAAAAGAAGAGGTGAAAACAGTTCGTGATCTGTCTCGCCAACAAGTGTTCAAGGGGGGGATGGAACGTGGAAGACGTTTCAAGTTCGCAATCCACTAAGGAGAAGAGGCACTCGGGAGTGCCACGCTTTTGTCGTCGCAAAGATTCAGGAACGGATTTAGAGAAAGTCCAGCCCAACCTTTCTCATTGCGCAATGCCCCCTCGCTTGTCTTGGCGCGGAGCCACTGGGCGGTGTCTCTCATTGTCTCTCGAGTCCCTGCCGCCAACGAGCGTTAAGCGTCAACCATTCACCGAATGACCGAATGACCGAACGACAGGGAATTCAGCCACTATACTCGAGTAACCCCCATGGTACCTTTAGGCAACAGCTACCCGCATCGATAGCTCCCCTCCTCCACACTGACGCAAAATCTACATTCCCCCCCGGCCTGACACATTGCAGGAGAAGGGAAGAAAAAAGAGACAGAGATGTGAACATCGAAAGACCCATGAGAGCATCTAGCCCACTTCCCCCCCCCCTTGTCCTCCCCCCGTACTATTATCACACTCAGCCCCTCTCATCTGGCAGTGCGAGCACTGCTTCCCTTAGTATAGAACAATAAGAGACCCGAGCTCTTCCATTCCATTGAGTGATCCCGCTATATTACCCCGCTCATTCCTGTCCTAAACTCTTTTCCCTTCATTTCCTCGTGAACCATCCCCCTCTCTTCCTACAATATGCCTTTCGTACCCAATACCCCCGAGTCGCTATCTACCCTCCTCTCGCGTGCCGATCCAAAGAACCCTTCCCCCACATGCTGTGGTGTATCAAACACTGGGAAATCATGTCGCCGCAAGCTGGTACCCTCAAAGTCAGGCCAGCCAGCATCTGGGGTAATTGCCGTAGTTAGCGGTCAAAAAGCCTTCTTTTGCGAACAGCACAAGAACCAGTCTCGAGACGTGGTCCTCAGACATACTGCCTCCTTCGCCCGGAGACGTGAACTACTCGGACGTGGAAGTATGGACACATTTATTGAGCAAGTTGAGTTGTTGGTTGCTGGCGGGAAGCCGGGAGCCACAACCACTACGACCTTGACTTCCAAGATCAAGAGAATTGGCCCAGGGAATGATCCATTCACTTCCCCTCCTAAGTTTGCAAAACCACCTCCCCCCCCTGCCAGTCACAAGCGAGAGGAGCACAGGCAACAACAGCAAAAGACACAAGAGAAAAAATCCATTTGGTCAAGGCTGTGCTGTTGGGTTCTTGATGACTCGAAGGAAGAGTCTCGCCCTCGGTACAGGAAAGATGAAGCGGAATCGCAAGCTGCTGCTGCTGGCGTTGCAGAAAATGATTTTACTGAGAAGGGCGGGAAAACACATGGGAGGAGCAAAGACAACACATATGTAGACCTTGACTCGACTCCATCAACACCGAAATTGCCGATGATGTACCCGGATCTCACTCATCTGCAGCAGCGTAGTGCCAGCGCAGCTCCAACATCCAGACCGGTAGCGGCGGGAAAGGGAACAACACCTAAGGCTCCAAATCACCCCTCAATAAACGACTTCGGTAGTCGAAGGAATAAAGGTAGGTACCCGTAACCAAATTGCCAGATACGGCTCTAACATTTCCCCAGGAAACCCCCTAGTACCACCAACTTTAACAGAGAAGACGGCACAACGCCTTGAACAGGAGCTTGCAAAGCCCTTTTCTGAGCAAGACGAGCCGGGCTACATTTATATGTTCAAGTTGTCAGACTCTCTCCTATCACCACAGCCAACCCCGGCCTCCACCCCCAATGGCACACCAAACAAGCCGAATGGGCGCTCCCACCAGAGAAGTGCTTCGGGTGCACCACGAGAGGTAGCTAAGGACACCGAGAGCGCGCAGCCAGGGCAACGCATATTGCTCAAAATTGGGCGAGCAAACAATGTTCAACGACGCCTTCACGAATGGTCAACCCAATGTGGGTACGACCTGGAACTAGTCCGTTATTACCCTCACATTTCAGCGTCCTCCCCAGGACCTACAACCCCGAAAGTAACAACCAAGGCCCTGAATAAGGAGATTGGAAGGAAAGTACCAAATTCCCACCGGATAGAGCGATTAATCCACCTGGAGCTTGGGGACAATCCGGATAACCGTCCCGAGATCAAGTGCGACATGTGCAAGAAGACGCACAAAGAATGGTTCTCAGTGCCGGCCACCCGCGCAGGATTGGAAGGCGTGGACGAAGTCGTCAAGAAGTGGATCGAATACGGTGAGAAGAGCGCTATGGTCACCGGAACAGGTCCCACGGCCCGGGCACCAGCCGTGCCCAAAGTCACCCCAACCAAGACCGCAGCGAGCCCTCCAAAGAAGGGCGACACCCCCAAGTCGGCCTCAAAGCGACCGACGGTGCAGAATGCCCCGGTTGGCGCTGACATCAAAGCGGTAGCCAAAAAGTCCCCATCGCCTTCTAGGAAAGCTAATGGAAGCGCGGGCAATACCAAGACTGATAATTCCTCGAGCATCAGCACCAAGACTACACCCTCGAGGAATACTAAGAGTCCATCTCCAGGTAGGAGCGCGAGGCCACGAACACCGAGCCGCTCTCCGGCCCCTCGGAGCAAGGCCACTTCTACTCCGAAGACTACCCCGCCGCCGCCTTCGAGCGTGGGTAGCAGTGGAAGGAAGAAGAAGCCTAGCGGTGGGGGGTGGAAGCTCTATGATGAGAATGAAGGATGTGAGGAGTATGTGCCTGATGATGAGGTAGAATGATCCAGTCCATTGTAGTTTATTCTAACTTTTTGTTTATATTTCTTTTTTTTCTCTCCCTTCTTTCCTTTTTCGTTTTTTACACAGGAGTTTGGCGGGGGAGATGTTAGATGGCGTTTCTTGCCTTTTTTTTCTTTTCTTTCTTTCTACCCTTTTTTGCCTTTTCGTGCATTTCTTTCCGGGCTTGGAGTATGATATGACATTGTATCATACAGTATGATATTATGGTTTGTGAATAATGATATATTATACCCTCGAGATCTACCGTATCATACTTTGATCGTACTGACCGCACCCCGACTTGTCCGTCCAAAACCTTAAACAAAATTGTGAAACTGCAACTTTCCTTTCCTTTCTCCTTCCACCATAGAACAACCTTCGATTCCCCACAGCACACACACCAGAAATCCCACAACTTTTTTGCGGCTCAACAAACCCGTACGGTACAGTACACCCCACCAACCAACCAACCCCACCACCACCAAACCAAACAACCAAACAAAAAAAACACCACCACCACCACCACCAAAAATGACCAAATTCCGCGCCTGCATAGACATCCACAACAACCTCGTCAAGCAAATCGTCGGCGCAACCCTCTCGGACCCCTCCTCCACCACCTCCTCCGGGCTAAAAACCAACCACACCTCCCCGCACCCCCCGGCACACTTCTCCGCCCTCTACCGCGACGCGGACATCACAGGCTCCCACGTGATCCTCCTCTCGCCGGACAGCCAGCCAGCTGCGACGGAGGCACTGGCAGCCTGGCCCGGCGGCCTGCAAGTGGGCGGCGGCGTGACGGCGGACAACGCGCTGGAATGGCTGGACGTGCGCGGGGCGGCGAAGGTCATCGTGACCAGTTGGCTGTTCCCGCGCGGGCGCGTGGAGGTGCGGAGGCTGGAGGAGTTGGTGCGGCGGGTGGGGGGGCCGGAGAGGGTGGTTATCGACCTTAGCTGCCGGCGCGTGGGGGGGAGGTGGATGGTTGCGATGGAGAGGTGGAGTCGGGTTACGGAGGTGGAGGTTTGTAAAGGTTTGTTCGTTTGTTCCTTTCTTTTTTCTTTCTTTCCTTCTTTCTTCCGGGGGCTGATGGTGGGTGGTAGAAACGTTGGATATGCTATCCGGGTACTGCTCTGAATTCTTGATTCATGCTGCGGATGTGGAGGGGCTGTGTCGGGGGATTGATGAGGAGCTGGTGCAAAGGTTGGGGGAGTGGGTTACTATTCCTACGACTTATGCTGGGGGTGGGAAGGAGTTTGCGGATTTGGAGAGGGTGGAGAGGCTTTCGGGTGGGAAGGTGGATTTGACGTTTGGGAGCGCGTTGGATTTGTTTGGGGGGGAGGGGGTTAGGTTTGAGGATTGTGTGAGGTGGAATCGGGAGAGGGATTGATGGGGGGGGGGGGGGGGGGGTGTTTTTGTAA
>Ga0307517_10000711_pt1 | contig 57362 bp, 69 predicted proteins | sample 23_EM_MG_FD_194515 | JGI IMG/M metagenome (GOLD analysis project Ga0307517, IMG submission 194515) | Populus trichocarpa ectomycorrhiza microbial communities from riparian zone in the Pacific Northwest, United States - 23_EM | ecosystem: Host-associated > Plants > Roots > Unclassified | place... | reverse complement strand
GGGAAGTGCATGCGTGCCATGTCGAACCACCAGAAGACCGTCACTTCCATTGCCTTCAACAACAATGCTAGCCGTCTGTTGACCGGATCCCTCGACCACATGGTTAAGGTGTATGATGTTGGAACGTACAAAGTTGTCCACACGATGCGATACCCCGCACCTATATTGTCTCTTGCCGTTTCCGTAAGCCTCATCTCGCGCTCTATCCTTGATCCTCCTTTTGACTTCCCTTCCAGCCAGACGATTCACATATTGCTGCTGGAATGTCAGACGGAACGCTTTCCGTCCGGAGAAGACAGGCGAAACCATCCGAGGCGGCGGCGGGCGGGTTTGAAATACCTTTAGCAGCTTTAAAGGCCGGGACTTTCGATTCATTCCTGGGGATGCTTCCGAACATCGGCCAAGGTCACGTCAAGCAGAAGGGCAAATCGAAACCCATGGGCGATGTGGATGAGTTCCGCATTGAAGCAAGGCGGAAAAAAAAATTGCGCGAGTATGATAAGCTTCTCAAATCCTTCAAGTATTCGGCCGCCCTTGATTCCATCCTAAGAAAGGTAAGGACCCGAACACCGCTTTTTTTTACAACCCCAGTTAACGTCCCGTCTTTTTTCGCAGCAAGTCCCACCCACGATAAAGTTCGCGGTCATCCAAGAGCTGATCCACCGGGACGGTCTGCGGTCTGCGCTAGCCGGTCGCGACGATGTCCTCCTCGAACCAGTGTTGGCTCTACTGGTGAAGTACGTCCACGATCCGCGGTTCGGAGAGTTGGTGTGCGACGTCGGATCTCTCGTGATTGGTATGTCCCATTTCCGTGCCTTGTTTACACCGCTGAACCCTGGAATCTTCAACAGAGATGTATTCGCCGGTGCTCGGACAGTCCCCACTGATAGACTCCTGGTTCATTCGCCTACGCAAGAAAATCTCCCTCGAAATCAAGTTCCAACAGGAACTGATGAAGACAAAAGGCGCGCTTGACATGTTGTTCACCTCCGTCGCCTTGACGGGATCGTAGGGCCATTTGGTTCACGCGAAATTTAATTACGAGCAGCGTGCAATTGTAATTGACTACAAATCGACCATCACGAACCGCTTAGGAAAGCCATGAGATTCTGCAGGATATCCTTTTGCGAGAGGGTTGATTCATCAGCCGGCTCTGGTTCGTCCACGTTGTCGTAATGGGTTTGCAACGTCTTCACCAGATCTTGTAGTGACATATTTTTGCGGCTGAGCATTTGCTTGATATGCAATAGAACCTGAGGTTGGTTTGACGTTAGGTCTGTAAAGGTTCGAGGGTAAACATGACCTACCCCATCGTCCTCCATCGTCAACCACGCAAGAATGTAATCGACGGTTTGCAATGTGAAAAGACCACCATCCAGACGTCGGAGATACCAGAGCGCTTCCTCGTCTTCTCCAGACTTCTCGCCTTCCGCGATCATTTCCTAAGGCGATGGTCAGGAAATAAGGGACAAAGGTCACGGGGCGTAGTTACCTTCTTCTCCCGTTCGACATCAGCCTCGGTATCCGTCAACCTCCTCTGCGCGCTCTCCCGGATCTCGAGTAGTTTATCAACTTTTTCGTAGCTGTTTTCCACGAACTTGGCGAGGAGGCGGATTCGCGCTGGTGATTCTGAGGAGAGGTTTGTGAAAAGCGACGAAACGATACTGAGGGTGTGGGAGGTCTCCTCAGAGGCGGGCGCATCGGTTCCCTTATTCTTCTTAGAAGGTCTTCCCATGAAAGTCGTGAAAAGACTCTTGAGTCCAAGGGCGTCCACGAAGGTCTCACAGGCCGTGGATCCAAAGGGACCAGACATAGCATAATCGAGAGCTTTAATCGCCCTCGACCGAGCAAGTTTCTTCTCCCTGTGATCCAAAGTCAGGCAAGGTGACGGAAAAGTTTTAACCAGGGCGCACTTCATCATCAAGACCATCAGGTCTACACCTTCGCTATCCAAGAAGAGTTGTTTGTTCTCTGGCTCCGCAAGTGCAGAACACAGGGCATCAAAGACATTCTCCATAAATTCAGTCTCTTCTCCGTTAGCGGGATCTTTCCGCCTGAATTGCTGGACCTTCGTTTAGATAGGTGGGACCAAACAAAGTGCCTGAGATAGCTCACAGAAAGGACCTTCAATGAAGCCTCGACGCCGTCGTTCTTCCCATAGGCCACCCGGTTTTCCCGGTCGTTTTGTAGAAGAATCGAGAGCAACTCGGCGGCGTAACCTCGATTGTCATCCTGTACTGGATTCTGAATTCGGGTCAGAGTCCAGGGAAGGGTCTTCGTTTTCTTGATCAGCGTTTTAGATATGTCCGGATTGAACGCAAGGACATTTTCCAGGATTCCCAAAACGTGGAAAGCTCCCAGACGGTCGGCCTCCTCTTCCTCGTTTAGCCTATTTAAGTTCTCGACCAAGAGTTCCAGGAACGAATTCTCTAGCTGATAGACGTGAGCGTAAGTGGCGAGCATGCGACTTGTCGGACGTATCTCACCAGAGCCTCGATTAGGGTTTTTATTGCGGCACTCCGTTGTTCCTCGTCTTCCTCCTCATCTGCTTCGTTGTCCTCGTCCGTCAGCTCGTGCAAAAGGTCAATGACATCGATAGCAATATCGGCGTTCTCGTGACTGAGAAGTCCAACAAGGCGGGCAATGGAACCAGACCGCACGAGTTCTGGATAGGCGAGGATTGGCACTTGGGCAAGTGGCATGAGTGCGCGAAGGGCACTGTCTAAATCTGCCTCCGAGTCGATGAACCTACAGATGCTGTAAGAACGTGGATACGGGAGGGATAACAGTGGGGATACACACTTTGTCGGGTCGTCGGGGTGCTTTGACCTCTGGTCCTGGTTCTTATTTACAGCCCGTTCCAGTCTCAAGAGGAGTTTACGGATTCCAGTGATATTCATCTCTTCCACCTAGGACACACAACTAGAAATGAGTTTTGAACATCAGAACGAGCAAACGACAAGGATCCGGACTCACATCAGCCTGTACTCCTTCACCCCCAGCTTGGTCAAAGATATTCAAGATATCCTTCTGTTCAGACGTCAATCCACCACCGAAGAATCTACCCTCCTCGTCCTCCTCCGCGAAGTAGTCCGCGTCATTTCCGGGTGCAAACTCTTCGTCCTCCATCCTCGTATCCCCGTCCTCATCCACGTCTTCCACCGTGGCGTTCCGCGATTTTGGAGGAGGACCAGAGTGACGCGTATCAGCGTCTTCCTCGTCCACCCTCATCCTTTTGATCATGTCTGGGGTAGGCGCATTGGGCATCCGACGTTTGTTGCCACCGGTCGGGGGTTTTGGAACCTGTACATCCGGTTCAGTAGTTCCTCGGGGTATGTGGGTGTTAGGTGTACCTTGAACAACTTGTCAATGTCCATGTTAGGCGGGGGCCGGGCGCTCTGTGAGGGTGGATGGTACTGTGGATGCTGAGACTTGGTTTTACCACGCTTCCATCAATTTCGATCATGGATTGGGGGGTCAGCGTGATGATGTATATTGCAAAAATTACGGTATGAAATACAGGAGAGTAAAGGGAGGCATGGAAATCTCCCGTAATCGCGAAGACTCGGTGAAGTAAGAACTCTAGGATTGAAAAAGACGACATTGAATCCAGCTGGTGAGCGTGAACGTGGCCAACATTGGGACATGACACTCTCCTTGTGTACGAGGGAATCCGCCTTCAATATGGCTTCTTCCTGTTCTTCTTCAATTCCTTGTCCAGTTGACGTGCTTTCCGATGGCCAATTTCCACAGGGTTTATAGCATTGTCAGCCTTCCTTAGCTTAACGGGGCGATTCCCAACGTACTTTCCTGGGAGGTGACAATAAGGACCACCGCGCGCATGGCAATGACATGGGCTTACCGTCCATTTCCTTCCAGGCCTTCAAGAAATCCTCGGGATCCGAGAAAGCGACGAAACCGTACTTTGCCTGTGAAATGATTACTTGAGTCCTTGAGCTTGAAAGCCTCCCTGAAGTTATCTTACCTTCCCGCTGAGCCGGTCACGGATCACACGAGCCTTGGTAAAGGAGGTGTACTTGTTGAATGCGTTCGCTAGCACGTCGTCAGAAACGTCGTTGCTCAAATCTCCAACAAACAGACGGAACCAAGCTAGGTCCACTCTCAGCGTAGTCCTAATGCAATAACTTCGCGTGAATCTCACCTGGGTTCCATTCCAACAGCGTCTGGTCCTCATACACAGTCCCAGCGCCCTTCCTCAGGACCGTTGTGCGTTTACCACCCTTGGCAAGCTTCCCACCAGCTCCGCCGCGCTTATCAATCATAGCTCCTGGTACGTAAACACTTTGCTGAGCGAGGATTCCGACATCGTATTCGTACGCGTTGGCTGGGACTGGAGCATTGTGGTTGGAAGAGGATCCGGCAATGGGGTACATCGGACCTTGATACGGTTGATGGTATGGGTTTACATCGTGAGATTGTTGCTGCTGCTGCTGCTGTTGCTGTTGGTATTGCTGGTAGTAGGGGTTGCTCATCGTGAAGCGGGAGTGGTCGCCACAGAAGTGAGCTTGGGGTCGGGCAAAGGTCGGGAGTCAGTGAGGCGGAGTGGCGCCGATGGTCCACCTCCAGTAATTCTTCCCCACGGCCCCAAAATGTCAATTTAAGTTCTGTACAGTTTACATAAGCATTTCCCAGCCACCTCCCCAAGATCACTCAGCAGCAAGTCCGATTCCCACTTGTACACGGTAAAACAATCAAGGTGGGCCAGTAGTCTGCAGGTCGTTAGACTCATTCTGATCGTTCCACAGATGCCATTCGTTAAAAAGGTCAAGTCAGATGCCTACTTCTCGCGATTCCAGGTCAAGTACCGTCGGAGAAGGGAAGGAAAGACCGATTGTGAGTTGCATTCGAGAACTTTCACGAACTTCAGGATCTCACATCTTGGTTAGACTATGCTCGCAAACGCTTGATTACCCAGGCGAAGAACAAATAGTGGGTCGGGTCCGTTTTTGCAGAGCAAACGTTGACGAGAATTTCTAACAGCAACGCGCCCAAATACCGCCTTGTTGTCCGATTCACCAACAGGGAGGTCATCGTTCAGATCATCTACGCCCGCATCTCCGGGGATTTCGTCCTCACTGCCGCCCGGTCAAAGGAGCTCCCACGGTATGGAATCAACCACGGTCTTACCAACTGGGCTGCCGGTGAGTGTACAAGGCATCGGAAACTCTGGGCGTAATTCCAATTTCGGGCAGCCTACGCGACTGGTCTCCTTGCTGCCCGACGGGCTCTGACAAAACTCGGCCTCGCCGATAAATACGAGGGTGTGACGGAGCCCGACGGCACCATCTCAACTATTGAGGCCCTTGATGATGAAGATGCCCCCCGACCATTTAAGGTCTACCTTGACGTCGGTCTCAAGCGAACCTCTACCGGTTCGCGTGTGTTTGGCGCTCTCAAGGGTGCTAGTGACGGTGGTCTCTACATTCCCCACAACGAGAAGCGCTTCCCAGGCTACGACCCAGAAAGCAAGGAGCTGGATGCTGAGGTGTTGAAGAAGTATATCTTCGGTGGTCACGTTGCTGAGTACATGGAGAGTTTGGAGGAGGAAGATGATGAGAGGTGAGAGATCCCACCAATCATTTCCCTTCAACCTATAATGTGCGTGCAGGTTCAAGAAGCAGTTCTCGACCTACCTCGCCGATGACGTTGGATCTGCCGATATCGAGGAGATCTACACGAACGCCTACGCTGCCATCCGGGAAGATCCCACCTTCAAGCCAACGGAGAAGACAAAAGACTGGGCTGCCGAGTGTAAGAAACACAAGACCCCCAGGCTCACATACGAACAGCGTCAGCAAAACATTGCCGCCAAGATCGAGGCGTTCAAAGCCGGCGGCGATGCTGCTGCTGATGACGACGAGTAGATATGTCACTTTACTGTCTGACTGTGTTGTATGTCTATGGACTAGGCTTATTACATCCCATGCGAGAGACCTCGCGTGCGCGGGACAAACCTCATCCGTTGAGAACCTGGTTGATCGTTTTGTACACCCACCTAATGAGTGGCCCGTCGTTTCCGTTGTAGGCTGCGAAGATCGTTTCAAGTCTGTGAGCCCCTTCCAACTTATGAGCGGAACAACGTATTGTGACAGGTTCTCCTGTGAATGTTATCCGGAAGTCGCTGGACCACAATTAGTAGCTTCATCCAGAAAAGAAAAGAAAAACCGACACACAGGACATTGCCCTCCCATCGACCGACACTTCTGGAAGTCAACTGGTCCAAAAACCAAGCCCCGTTGACTGGTTCGCAGAGTTCCCGACCAACCTCGCATATTCTGCCAAGAAGGAATCGTTCCGTCTCGTCCAGTAGCAGCTGGCACAGCTGTGGAATGGATGATATCGAAAGTGTTGTGTTCGTCAGATGAGCAGCCAACGTTGATGGCGACTCGAAAGTGAAACGCAGCGAATATCTATAGCACACTTAGCCCCAATGACGCGTTGGGAGATAAAGCTCGATCTACCTTTCGTCCATGTAGAGGCTGGCATCACCTCCCAGGCGCCGACCGCTATTCTCTGTGAGTAGCTTGATGATCTGGTGACTCGATTCTCCTGCGGGGTTAAACCTCAGAAGGGTCTTGATCCCTACTTCGGACAGAGTTTCCACGGTCTTGTCCAATTCCTCCTTCACACGACGGCAGAAGACGTGGTACTGAGTCAAATCCGTGATCTTTTGCAATATGTGGGGTTGCTCGGCAGCGGCTGGAGTCTTCGATGGGTTGGCTCGTGAGGTCTCGGAGCCACCGAGGCGCCTCGCCTTTTCGTATCCGTGGCCTCTAACCAACAATACTCGGAGGGCGGCGATGATGAGGTTACACAACACTCCGTAAAAGCCACTGTACTCTGGGCCACCTTGCTCGTCTTCTGGAGGTAACAGACTGTTGTCAACCTACGAAATTAGCACCAACAACTCATGAACGAAATGGATCGGCAAACCAGCTCGAAAGTCAGCTCCGTCCCATGAGCTGCCTCGATCACGATCAGGCGCTCCGAGACCCGAGCCGAGGCAGTTGGGAGACTGCTCGCCTCACGGATGAGGACCGAAAAGATTTCCTCTTCAACGACCTCTGTTTGAGCTGCCTTAAGTGAACCGTACAACTGAGTCTCGTCTTCCAATGCGACGCGATTATGGAAGGACTGTTTAACGCCGTTGTTATCGGTCAGCCTCAGTGTGACCCTTAGTCTTGTGTTTTGACGGTGTGGGTAAACCAGGGCACTCGAAGTGTTTTCACCATAGGTCGCCATATGACCGATTGCTTTACGTCTGAACGTCGCGGGTGCTGGGTGTCGATTCAATGAGACATTCGAGGAGCAAACGCACACAAAACTGACATTCCTCCATTCCGAAGGACACCAAGAAGTCGCTCGAGGTCTTATCCGCGCCCTTCCCCAGAAACGACCCGAACGGTAGCGGTGCGGGTAACAGCCCCCAGTTGTCTTTCCGAATTTTGAGGGCGTTTGCCCAATACTGTTCTCCATGCAGCCGGGATTCCTCCATGGTGATGGCAGTGGTCTTGAATAAGTTGGCAGCCTTCCGCAGAGATTCGTCCTTGCTCCCAATGACCAGCTGAGCGTCAAAAGTCTGAACAGACTGTATGGGCGGCGGTTTGGTCACGGTGGTTGCCGTAAGCGCCTTGGGTGGAATGTTGGGAACCGGAGGGCTGTCGTTATCGGACTCCTTCGCCGAAACAGATGTCAGTAAAAGCAGCAGTAAGTTTCTGGCTTCGGTCATTTCTCCCAGAGCGATACTGGCAAGCGGGAGCTGAGAATAAGCGTAGCGCATGGAATTGACTGGAGACCTACTCGAGGCGTGGTATGATGTCTGACCGCATTTTGAAAAGTTGTTCCGGAGTCATGGGCTGCGTAGACGAATTCGTAGTTTCGGCGCTGGTCCCTTCGTGCTCGTCATCGAGCCCATTAGAACTCCCGATATCAATCCTCCCATTCGCAGCGTCCCTCTTCTCAAAAAAGTCGTGACCCCGTTCAGCAAACACCCGGCGGACGTTCTCCGCAAGCTGCTTGTTGGGATCTGGAGCCCTGGGAGATGATGTAAGCGAGTAGTCGCCAAATGGGGGATGGAATGTGTGCGTACGGTTCGTAGATTTGTTGACCTTCGGGGGTAACGTCCAACAACTGGCGGATGGGGTTCCCCTGGTCGTCAGTGTGGGGGCGTTCGAGGGTGAGTTTGAGCTTTCGCCATGCGGGCTCGTCGTCTTCGACCGGCAGGCCGTTCATGATTGCCTTCGGACTGTCGGGTCAAGGGAGTCAGAGCCTAATGCAAATGTCCCACGCTAGGGCGCTTTGATCATAGTGAGCAGATCCGCTGAGGTCACTCTTCTCCACTTACCACGATCAAGATCCGCCAACTATGGACCACCCTTCCTCAGTGAAGAGGAAAAAGTCACAGGACGACCTCTCGAGCGCAAATTCGTCCAAGAAAGCCAGGAAGAGAGTCAGGTACGGATTGTTCGCCCAACGACCGTTCCTCAGTATGCAAAATTTGTTCCTCAATCAACCCCAGCTACTCCTGTGGGGAGTGCCATCGCCGAAAGCAAAAGGTGATCCTTGTTGCTACTCAGTTGCATCGCGATACCAACTTATGTTTGAAGTGTGACAGACAAACTCCGTGCTCCCACTGCGTTTCCCGGAAAGTTCCCGAGCTGTGCAAAGCTTATAACCCCGGCAAGCCGGATCAGGACGTTCATTCCCGTCTCGCTCGCGTAGAGTCCGTTCTCGAGGCTGCAGTACCTCAGTTATGGTTGCAGTCGGACCACAATCTCGTCCGCCGGTCCATCTCTCCCGGGATGGAGGATGACACCGGAATCACGGAAGGAAACGACAACATGACCGGGGTGTTCTACAGGGGGACCTGGCTCGGAAGCAGTGCCGTCGGCTCGATTGCATCACCGATAGTCCTTGAACAGGTACACTCAACGTCAGATACTTCCTTCATTGTGCTAATCGGAATCAGATTAATCACATCGTTGACCATCGGGAGTCCGCCATTGATTCCAGCTTCTCAGCCAATGGCAGATCACTCTCCTTTGCTGGGGAACACTCTGCTGCGGATAAGCTCAACGCACTCATTCAGGATTGTGGTGTTTCACCCCACAAAATCGCCGAGTTATTACAAGAGCTACCCCCAAAGAACTTGATGAACGATCTCATTGACTACTACTTCGACCACATGTGAGCCCTTCTCTTCGAGTCCACCTCAAGTCACGCGCTCAAACGCCCTTAAGAAATTGGACCCGCTATCCTCTCCCGGAAAATGATTTCCGTACCTCTGTAGCGGCCATGTGCTCGTCTAGTGCAACTGTCGCAGCCGGAGATCTCCGTTTCCTTCCTCTCTTATTTGTGGTGCTCGCGATAGCCGCTCGCCTCGCACCTGAACGATTGTGCGGGGATGCGAGAAACAGACGCCTGACGTCACAGAGGTATTATTGGTCCTGTAAGTGCCCATGCTTGTCGCTGCGGTTCCCCCTGTTCACCAGTAGTATTAGCACGTCGGTCACTTCTTGTGGCAGTCGCTGTCCAGCCAAATTGTTTGGAGATGATTTGGACCCGGCTATTAGTAAGTCAGAGGGACTCTCAGGAAACCACATTCTCACCCTTCCGGTCACCGTAGAGTGCTCGTTTTCTTACCTTCGACCGGCGCATAACGGAGTGCTGGAGCCAGTTGGGCGCTGCCGTTAGCACCGCACAGTCGCTGGGCCTCCATAGAGATGCGTCAGTTATGGTGGGCTGGTGCTTCGCTAAACTGTGAACGCCTCTAACTGTTTGCAGCGTCTTGACCGTAAGCAGGCCGAGTACAGGCGTCGAATATGGTCTTATCTGTACCATGCGGACCATTCGTACGCTCTGATTCTTGGCCGACCCATGTCCATTTTGGACGAATACTCATCAACACATCCCCCTCTCAACCTGGACTACGACCTAACATTACCGATGGATCACCCCCCTCCCCTCTCCTCCCCCACCCCTATGACGTTCGTTTTGCTCAGACATGGGCTCGCCAAGATAATGGGCGGGATTGTGCATCACTTTCAGCAAGTGCAGAGACCGACACACTATTCCGAGGTCCTAAAACTCGACGACGAATTGACCGCATTTTGGGACAAGCTCCCACCACACTTCAGTTACCAGCCAGACAAATCACTGGACGATAAACTGCCATTCCTCGTCACCCATCGTTTCCTCCTACTCACGGAGGTCATGTTCGTCAAGATCACACTACATCGTCCTTACCTGCTCCGTTCGGATCGTTACATCCAGTCGCGAAACGCTTGCTTCGATGCGACGTTGAAATATTTCAATATCCGCCAGGATTTCCGTGCCTTTACCGACACCCAGAAATCAAGTTTCATCACGACACATTTCCGGGAGTTCCAGGCTGCAATGATTGCGGCCATCTATCTCATTCTCAAACCGAATGGGCCAGACGCCCCGACCATGAAGGCCATTGTCGACGTGTTCTTGCAAGATCACCAAGACACGCAGCAAATGGACGAAACGACTGCGAGGGAAGTGAAGACGATCGAATTCCTCAAATCAAAGGCTGCTCAGAGAGCCGACGCGACGCCCAGCGACTCGAACCACTCATCGGAAGAGCCTCCAAACGACGCACACCTACTTCTTGGACTCCAGCGATCAAAAATCCCCAGCAGCAGCGCTATTCGGAGCATCACTCAACCAAACACTCCCACCTCCACACAAGCGACATCCACCCCCCTTCTAGCGAACATGTTTGCCCTACAAGCTTCACCTGCGAATGGCGGGGGCACCCCGGATGAAGATCTCACTGCACAATCACTTCTCGATCATTGGTGCAACAGCATTAGCGCCAGTTCCCTCATGGATGAATCCGGCATTGCGACCGGGCTCCCGTGGAACATGACGCTAGGTGCAGATGACCAGACCGGTTGGCTTGTTCCGGATTCGCTATCGATGGTCTCTCCGCAGCCGTGGACCAGTACTGGAGCCGGTTCGGACCTCAGTTATTGGCAGACGCTTGTGGATCAGATCAGAACAGGGACGGGAATCTCATGATTATCGCGTAGGACAGTTGTAGGAACGGATATTAATCCCACCGGGGGATAGATCGCCCTACCCATCCAGTGCACACCCAGTTTCCGTCGTTTTATATATAATGATATTGAAACCCCTACTCTAATTACAACAATCCAAACAAACAAACTGAAACAGCCACGAAAAAAGCTCTCAACTCCAGCTTCGGGACGTAGGTGGCATAGTTTGCGGTGCTCGACGGGGAGCAGTAGGAGGAGGTGGCGTTCGTGCCGCCAGCGCAGCCGACGGGTTGGGGGGATGACAGGGAAGTAGAAGGCAGGGGAAGTATCGGGGTTGCAACGTTGATGTTGCCGGTAGGAAGCGGCGTCGAAGTTGGCTTGGAATGAACGGTCTTCAGGCGCGAAGAGGTAGAAACAGGAGCTACAAGTTCAGATTCCTCAGCTTCAGCACTAGTCAGAGATCCATTGCCTCCTTGAGTTCCGCTGTTCTTGGAGTCCGTGGAGTCCGGGGCTTTCGAGTCGTCCTCGGCGTCCTTCAAAGTGGATTTAGAGGATTTAGAATTTGTGCTAGAAGTTGTCTCATCGTCCTCTGAAACAGTAGAATCCTCGGAGTCCTCGCTAGACTTCCCGCTGCTCGCGCTGCCGCCTTTCCTAGCGCTCGTTCCCGTTGCGGGGGTCTCTTCGTCGTAATCCGTTCCTCCCTTGGCTTTGCTGTCGCTGGACCGTTGACTCGTGTCACTGCTATAGCTCTCGTCTGAATCTTCCTCTCCGGTAGAACTGCTGCTGTAGTGCTTCTCTCTTGAAGCTACTGATGATCCAGATCGCAGAGCTCCGACTCCCCAGGGAATGCTATCACCGTTGGGTTGCTTGCTGTGTGGAGGGGCAGTGGTTTCTCCAGCGGAAGACGCGATCTGCACAACCAGCTCAGGGGTGATTCAAGTCCCTTTGACGGACGGACGGGCGGACGTACCGTAAAGCGAGTGGTCCACGTTGGATTTGATTTATCAGCAGCAGCGTTGAACTGGTAAAAGTAAATGGCCGAATAGGGGTCGACGTCTGGGCAAGTCCAAGTGTAGGGAGAAAGCGACGGATCTGTCCCATCAAGGTCCTTGGCCACGTTTGCGACGAGGGTCATGTTGGAGTTCGAACCACTCATGAGATCTAGGGGAAGTGGGTCGTTGTAGGCTCGACTACGACTTCGAAGGCGAAGACAACAGGTTTACAGACCGATTGAGAAGCTTTCCCATTCCCCAGATTCATCAGGTATCCAGGAGACAGAACATTTCGAGCCAGCAGTGAAGACCTCGCCAGGACCAGGGGCAGTAGGGGCAACAGCACCAACAGCGAACCGAGAAAGTAACAGAAGCACAAGCGAGCAGGAGTTGATCATGTTTCCAGCCAGAGTATTTCGAAGAAGAAAAAACGAATAAAGGTTCCAGCCTGAAAGAAAGACAAGTTGAGCAACCAGTGCTGTGAATGTGGTGGAAGAGAACAAGGGTGACGGAGGAGATCGAAGGTAAATCGGATGCATCGGTATCCCGCGATGTTCAGCCCCTATGTCCGGTTCTAACCCTCAGATTGATCGACATGGACAGGTTAAATGGTACCCATGCTGTAGGTGGGAACCCTTCGCGGTTACTACAGTACCGAACCGATGCAGGTAATGATACAGATTTACACCACCTATGAAGGACATCACGGAGCCCTCCCCCCCGACCACTGGGAGCCAGTCCCACAAGAGTCGCGGTCCATCCACGGCGAGATGCCGGTCAGGCAACCCGACGGGCATAGGGAAGGAGGAACGATACAACACCGGCAAACTATCACTGGGCCAAACGAGGGGCACGCTACCGTGGCCGTCAATGGTCTCCACGTTGTCTCTCCCTTTCCATCCCTTTGCGACGGTATCCGAAGTCTATTCGACACCTCCGGCTAATCGGTCGGCTTCGTAAACGTGCGGGGCAGTTCCGAGTCCTTGACAAGCCAATACTGACCACCTTCGCTCCATCTCACACAGGTACCCGTTTACGTAGGCTGAAGGCCACCCGATTGTTAAGCCGTGAGGGGAGCGTACGAAACCGGGAGACCTCCCGTCAGACTCTCTGGTATTTTCCAGAGGGATATGACATTCCATATCATGCATTTGAGATTCTTTGGTGAATCACCGCTCGAAAATGCGAACAGAGCCGATCCAGCGGATCTATGGCCTTGAGTGTGCGTGTACACCAGGTAACGAGTCTAATACTCCATCGACCTCTCAATGATCCTGGCCAAATACTCCCGCCCGTCTGCGCCGGCCACATCCCCAATACCGGGTGCCAGATCAAGGACCCTCCGTTGTGGTAATGTACCGGCGACCAGAGCATCAATGTCACCGTGGGTGTAGCCGACAGCTTTCAAGCCACGGGGTACGCCGAGGCCATCAAGGAATCTCACAATAGTTTCGTAGAGGTGGGCACCGATCTCGTGGTCTGGAATACGAGAAATGGAGGGATCCGAAGGTATAGTGTCGTGGAAGACTGCGAGTGCGTCGCGGTGGCGGTCAACTGATGATGGGGCAGTGAACTCGAAGACTGCAGGTGCCGTCAAGGCAACTCTGAACGGACAAAACGCTCAGTGGGTGGCATTACTCGGGGATTATGGTCGGAGATACTTACGAAATTCCATGCGGGATGATAGGCCCGTCGATAATGTATCCTGGATGCTTGTATCTTGGGCCCCTTTTGTTCAAGCCAGAGATCTAGAAGGCAAAGATTAGCGTTGTAGGTATGCTCAAGATAGCAGCGAGACATTACTGGGTAACTTATGCCATGACACAAGTGAACACCGGCATTTCCGAATCCAATACCAGCGAACGAAGAGGCCAAACTACCCACAATTAAGTCAGGAGGGGGTTGTGTCCAGAAAAAATACCACTGACAGCATCTGCTTCTTGGCCTCACGATCGTCTGGATTCTTGGCGACCCGAGGTAGATATTTCACACAGGCTTGCAAAGCCCACCTCGAGAACACGTCAGCCATTGGGTTGCTGCCTTGATAAGCGGGCCTCAAAACTGGGTTAGACGGCCGAGGCATCCGTTCATAATAGCTATGATGGAGTTTGAGGCGAGTGAAGGATTACGGGGTGTGTCTGGACCTACGGAATAGCAGTATAGCTTTCAAGGCTGTGGCCTAAAACGTCGAGGCCAGCGCTGATGTGCACAGCGGTTGGGCAGGTATCGGTGTTTAGCGTATCGACGATTCCTAGAACAGGTTTCATCGCGCGGTTGGAAATACCAGTCTTGAAGTTTTTGGAAGTGATATCCAATATCGCGGTGCCCGTAGTTTCTGACCCAGTTCCAGCGGTTGTGGGGACTATTGGCAAGGTCAGCCCAAGATTCGAACTGATTGGCAAGAGGAGCCTGACTTGCAATCAATGGCCGAAGTTTCTCAGTGATCGGTAAGCCCCTGCCTGAGGTATTGTCAGCGTGGTGGCGGCGGCGGCTACCAATGGGAGACCTGACAAACCAATCGGTGCATTGATAAAGTCCATAAGGTCAGCATCCTTATAGACAGTGAACCTGAAGCAAGCTGAGCCTTTTCAACATGTATAGCGGAGCCCTTGCGCACAGGTTTGCAGCCTTGGCCGTGTCAATCACGGAGCCTCCGCCGACACTGTCGAGAGGTCAGCAAGTGGTTTGAAAATGCGGTGGGCGACCTGCGCACGCAAGGAAATGACTGATGTCGTGGGACCGTGCCCAAACGATGGCGTCCCGCCAGCTGGCTTCGGTCGGTTCCGAAACAACTGCAGCAATGCCGTAACGAAGTGAGAAGGTACATTCATTCTGCTTTGGAACCACACAAACCTTTGTCGTACACTTCGAATGGGAGGTCGGTTTGGGATTCCAAAGAGGCAAGCGTCTGAGGGTAGTAGGGTTTAGCGTCTGTGGGGGAAAGAGAGGGTCCGAGGGCGTACGCTTTTCATCGCGGTCAACTTTGCCACATTGGGGTCGGTAAACACTCCGACCTATGCGTCGAGAATGACTAATTGTCGAGGAAGATCTGGCCGGGGGACAGGGACGAACCTTGCGGGCTTTCATGTTCTTGAGGTCCATCCCAACCTCCGCCGTAACACCTTCGCCGAATCGCAAGTTGGAGGCAGCAACCTGGTGGTGATCAGACCAGATTGAAGCATCGCGAATCCCTCCAAACATACTTCAAAGGCGTACTCCTTGTCCCCCGGGAGTTGGACTGGGGTCGCGAACCTTCTAAACTGATTCAAGGCCGATACTGGGTTGTGGTGGTGATTGTGAGAGACTCCAGCCCCGTGACAAGGGCACAAGCCATGCTGAGACGCGTTGATGAGGCGAAGGATGGAAGTTCTAGATGCCGGGGGAGGCATTATCACGGATGGTCAACGGGGAATGGGGACAACCGGGTTACCCCAGATCTCGATCGCTGATCCTCATCCTCGATCGGGTGTCCCTCCTTTTGCTCCTACGACCAAACGCTCTATCTCGCATCCTCAATTAGCCTCTTTCCCTCCACACCCATGGATACACGTTGGTGTTTCGGGCTCGGCGTGGTTTGACGGTGGGCATTGGTATCAGTCCACTTGTACGGTAGTTTTTTTTAAATCTACTTGTACGGTAGTTGCGTGTATCAGTACTTTGTTCAGTGGAAGTAAGTATGGTGCACCACAAAATCGCGGTCGCGTGGGCCGCCCTCCCTGCGTCCGACCGAGCGGGCACTCGGTCATACCCAACCACTGGCAGTGTGCCACGTTAGTACGGGCTGAAGTGCTGAACCTCGAATCGACGTTGGAGGTAAATATACACCAAGAAATCGCCACGTGCAACCGGCGGCTGTTTCTGGGAGCCATCAGTGAACCGGCTCATGCTCAGATCAGATCAGCTTGGTTCGCGGCAAAACCACTTCCCATCCCCCAGGCGGCGTCTACCCCCACAATCATTTCCACCCACACGCTCCTTTCCTGGTCGCTATGAATCTCTTTCCCTGGTCCCTCACATTGCTCCTCGTCGCGTCAGTTGCACACGCCGTTCACGTCCCCATCTCCCGCCACAAGCTCTCTGGCTTCTCACCCCTGGAAAAAAGGGCCCAAGGTCATGGCGGTGCCTCCTACAATGTACTCGCCGCTGGAGACTCGCCAAATGGTCTCAAGTCAGTCGATTATCCCTGCCATTCCGCCCATGTTCCCATTCTATTGTGAATTAGCAACGTCCGAGATTTAATTTACCTAGCCAATGTGAGTCACCTACCCAGGCATCATTCATCGCGATTTACCCCTCACTAGGTTACCATCGGTGGCGTGGGTAATTCATCTCCGTTATCTCCGTTTATATTTCGCCTTAATGTTTGACAACATCAGGGTACCCTGTGCAGCTTGACACGGGTTCGTCCGACCTCTGTACGTTGTCCCACGCGTCGATATCGTATTTGTTCTCACACAAACGCCTCTCTTAGGGATCAAGGGCCAGGTCTCTCCACTCCCAGACACCTTACACACTGTATGTTTTGCCACCCAAGTCCCCGTTACCACCCTCACCCTACCCGGCAGTCGGTGTCTTTTAACCTTTCCTATGGTTTGGGATGGGCTTATGGCAATATTGGCTTCAGCTCTGTCGAATTTTCTGGGTGGGTTTCACCCCAATATGTGACTACCATCACTCACGGTTATGTTAGAATCCAGGTCGCAAACCAGTCGTTCCTGGATGTCTCCGTCGCCAACAATCCCGCCCTTGGTTTTGGTGCTGAGGGACTCCTTGGCCTCGGTTTCACCTCCCTATCGAACATCGATCATCTCCTGAACCAGACCGGATCTCCCGCTGGCCGAAGTTTCTTGTTCAACGCCTTTTCCATCAATCCTCAGGAACCTAACTTCATCAGCTTTGCCCTCTCGCGGTCGAGCGATGACCAAGATGAAGTGACCGGTGCGATGACTATCGGCGAGTACCTCCAAGAGTACAAACAGATCGAACAGACGTCCTCGATTCCTACATGGCCTGTCAAAAACCCCAAGCGCTGGAATGTGTTGCTCGAAGCTGTTCACGTTGGGGCGAAGCCCGTGACAGTTACTTCGAAAATCACCAATGCTCCCGTGAACCGTGCTGTTGTCCTCCTCGACACTGGTACCTCTTACACCTACGCACCCCCAGAGGTGTGCCAGGCTATCTACAGTGGGGTCCCCGGAGCTAGATATAATTCAACTTCACATCTGTGGTTGATTCCCTGTAATCAAGAAGTCGATGTGGCGCTTCAAATCAAGTAAGTTTGAGACGACCGCTGTTCAACTGGCCTTAACGGTTTTGCAGTCAACGCATCTTCCCCATGCATCCCCTGGACATGTCAATCCATACCAAAATTGACAACCAGACGTGCGCTGGCTCTTTCATTCCTCAGGAAGTTTCCGTCGGCGAAGGTCAATTGTGAGGTCCCCTGCTGCACACTCTCTGCCCACGAAATTCTGACTCCAAGTCTAGCGATTGGTTGGTCGGTGACAACATCCTTCGTAACACGCACTCGGTCTACGATTTCGGAGACTTTGACAGCAAGGGCAGGATGGGCGACCCGTTCGTCAAACTCCTACCCTTGATTGACCCAAACGAAGCTTCGGAGGATTTTGCTAGGATCCGAGGATCCCAACCTCGAACCAACATTACCTATAATGTCGCCTCGTCAGAAGTCATTGGCGCCGCATCGGATGGTCTTTCTGCTCCCGATGCTACCTCAGACAGACTCAACACCCTCATCCCGGTCATTCTCGGTGTTATGGGACTCAACTCGCTCGTCCTCCTGGCGCTCATCATCTTCGCAATTGTTTATATCTGCCGGAAGAAGAAATCTCGTGCCGCGCGACGAGCCAGGAGGCCAGGCCCCCTCCCAATGCCTATGAACTCCATAAACAATGTCGGGTCGGCAGAACCTACACATCAATACGAGCCCGTGGTGAACGACGAGCAACAGATCCCTCAGTCCCCTTCAGTTCATTACCCGCACTCAGCCAATCCGATAGATCGACCACAGAGCTCGCGTCCGGTATCGAGTATGTATCCCCAATCGCTCGGTGGTATTCCTAGAACTCCTTTCAGAGACGATCCCTTCAAAACCCCACCACCATCGCTCCAGAGGGACAGGGGCCTCGAGAGGGGAATGCGACCACATTCGTCATACCAACCCATCAACACCCAGGTCGCGCAGATAAACGTTCACCCATCTGCACTCCGTCCGGTGCCGGCTGACAATGAGTCGTTCGTTCCACCCTCGCCAGGGTTCTTCCAACGCGACTCCTCGCCCTGTGTTGGGGATAACCTGAGACCGGGAAACGGTGAAGGGTTACGGCCGAACTCGATTGCTTAGGACATCTTTCGTTTTGCTTGACCCAAGCGGTTTGAACCCCCCACCCCGGTCTTTGATGATGGGAGGTCTCACGTTTTCGTGTAATTTTAATTCATGTTTTCATCTATGCTCCCCCCGCATTCTTTCTTCCGCCCTTCTTCTGACCCAAACTGGACACTCCTGACACAGATGGCACTTTCGTTTACTTGTAAATCAGACCCTTTGGTTGTCGGTTATATTTTCATCCCTATCACCGCCAACCTTATACCCCTCCCACCACCCGAATCATTACCAGCCACCTCTATTTTGTCATTTGTGATGTGTGTGTTGTCTTCTCTCTATCAGTGTTTGTATATAGGGCGCACGGAGATACAATTACTAATGGGTGACTCGTAGAACTATGGGTGGGTAGGAAAGATGGGGATGATCGACAGTGTCCGCCGAACCGTGAAGGGTTTTAGTGTCGTGACCTCGTTGCCAAGTCGTAGTCGACGAATCGTTCTGTGGCTTCGAGACCCCCTGCGCTGCCCAAAGGTTCAAGTTCAGAGTCGGGGGCCTCGGCTCCAAGTTTGGTGGATTCCCGGAGGACCCTCTTCGCCCCGGCCCTGAGCCCTCTCCACGTCTTCATCTCGGGAGTATCTGCCGCCGGTTTCGTCCCTTCTAATACGCGCGTCAGGACGTCAGCCAACGTCGAAACCACCTTCGTAGAGTAGAATGATCCTGCTTGCTTGACGGCCGGGGATTGTGGAGTGTCCTCGAAGAGCCGGCCGTGGGCTAGATACACGTCCATGTACTTGTTCCCGCTCGGAGTCCGCATTTCACCAAAGAAGGTGACCATCCTAAGGCACTGCCTCATATTCGCCACCTCACCCGACACCAACGCGGCACGGAGTAGACACGATATGGCTCGGGCATCTGGCACAATCATCCGAGCCTGTGTTTGGTCCAGCCGCGGCGAGAGCGAGGTTTCAGAACCGTCGACAAAGTCTTCGGCGTGGCATCCCGTCATGAGCTCCGTGATTCGCGCAGCGCTCGCCCAATCCCCACCCCTCCAACACGACATCAACCCCCACCCGTACGTGCTCCCCCGTGGTTTGACGTCCCAGCCTAGAGCATGATACTGATGCATCCATTCTATCGTCTCCACCGCACGGTAAGACTCTCCGACTGATCCCGCGATCGTCATCTCTGCGTACGATCGAAGAACCTTCTCCATGTGTCCCCAATCGACGACGGCTTTTCGGTCGTTCGCAATGGCTTCGTCTATCACTTGTTGGGCATAGTGTATGCAGAGACGGTACTTTTGCGTGTTAAGGCATAGCAGAAGCACCGTATCCAAGGCCATACGAGTGACCTCGACCCGCCTCGGAAGCCCTTCCTCGCCAGGCTTTGATAGGCCGAGGTAATCGCGAATGACATCGAATACAAAGAGCTGATCTGCCGGTCGTCCCTTCGTCATAATCATTATAAAGTACATGATGACGAAGCCAGACACGAGGTCGGGGTTTTTGGCCGCCCGTTTCGTGAGGTCCTTCCACACCAACTTGGCGTCAGATGCGTTCCGGAACGCCACATTCTCCTTGACTCCCGGAGCGAGCTGCCCTCGGTAGAAGATCCCATAAAATACTTTGGTGTAGACGAACTCGGTCGGAGCAAATCGCCCTTCTTCGTCGAGGCCGTTTAGTACGTCGAACATGGCGTTATAGTCTTTGTTGGAGGCAAGGATGGAGATGTAGAAAGCGGCGGGGTCTGATGTGATTTCACGGTCTTTGGGATTGAATTCCTTGAGTTTTTCGATGCGTCTGAGGCAATCTTGCCATAACGTTTGAGCGTTTTTGAACTGAACGGGGTGTTCCTCCCAGTTTTCGATCCGAGATAAACCGGAAAGAAGAACGTTGTATGTCCGAACGTTAGGTTTGAAACCACGCCTCTTCATCTGTAGGTGCGCGAGGCGTTTCAAGTCAGATCCTCCACGACCGATTCAGAGTAAGAGGAGCACGCACGTCAGTGAGCAGTTTGTACCCCAGCTTGAAGCGTTTCTCTTTCATGCAATGCCATATCAAAGTGTTCCACGTCGCCACGCTCGAAGCATCAAGCGGTGAGCTCCGTAGCATGTCCACCGCTTCGTCCGACCGACCCTGTGAGGCCAGGTTGGTGAGCCTTTGAGAGAGGACATAAGGCTTGAGGAGCCTCTTCGGCCCTTCTGAATTGTCACTGGATATGTTGGCTTTGACCTTGGAATGCGGCGGGAACCGCTTCGTTCGAGGTTTCAATTGCGTCGTCGCTGGAATGGGCTGAGGAGGTTGTCGACCCGGCTTGTCCGAAGCTGGACTCTCGGTGCTGTAGCCTTGTCGTTGCTGGTGACCAAGCGAAGTGGCCCAAGTCCGACGGCGTTCAAAACATACGAGGGGTTCAGCGATGAGCTTTCGTGCGCCCCTGAGCGTCGAAGAGGATGCGGCGGAGATCATGAAACGGAACGGAGACTCTCCAAGGGCCAGGCTCCAGCGGAAGGAGCGATTCGTTCGGGAAGATGCACGTGACGATTTCTGGTCAATTTCTAAGATTCAGAATTTCTTCCCGAAGAACTGCTCTTTCGTCCTAAGTCCCAATGTATTGGCACGATGGGTAACGCGATGGTACTTTCTTTCCTCCCTGAACTCTCCGGATTGTGTTTACTGGGAGGAAACCCGAGGGGCGCAACGCCTTTGTTTGACTAGTCTGGACCCAACTTCCAATGCGACGCATTATTATCCCTTGGGTCCTCCCCTCACCCCCGCCTCCTTGACTCTTCAGCCTGGACGGCCCCCATCCAACCACCCACCTTCCTACCTCGAAGAAAAACCACACAGAACGAGCGCTCACGGGAGATATATCAGCCTATTGTCACCCACAAATCCCCGCCCCAATCACCTGGTTCCCACAAAACCCATGATTCTCCAACCAACTCATCCACTCGTCGAGGACGGGGTTCTCGATCCAATGCTTTACCTGGTGTGGGAGGGTCACCCGATAGGGGTGCCTCTTGTGGTAACAGTGGAGGAGGGGGGGACATATGAGACATGCCAGTGGTCCAGATCGCTGAATCGCGGCCGGGTCGAGATATGGCTTTGGTCTCGACCAGCCTTATATACTGGTTGCTACATCGGAGGCGCATTTCCGAAACGCCTATTTATCACTTGTCCCCCTACATTCATCGACCCCTCCGTCGAGATCCACATCGGTCTCCACGCCAACTAACGGGCCACATGAGTCGCCGCATTCGATTCGCTCCTCGAGACTCCGGCCAATATGGGTGGCCGACGTCGCAGATGCGAGGAGCGGGGGGCGTGGGCCAATCATGGGTGATGCGCACCACACTCATCCGTCTCTTTCAATTTTACGATCACACCCAAAAAACGGGCGTGATCAGCTGGGACCGAGAGGAAGAGCAAGCACGGAATCTCCGGTATCTCGTGGTCAGATCCTCCGTGCGCCATGACAACTGCCGTGGCGGCGGGCGAGAAACTGTGGGTTTTCTGTCCACATGTGGAGTGTGTGTTCGCAAGGGGTGCCAGGCTGAGATCGCCATCTATGAGTTCATCTCGCCCCCTCCTCGTAAACAATTGCCTCAATATGCATCGCCCCACTCGTCCTTCTGGCCCTCTCGTTTGGGTTTTTACATGTGCGCGCCATCCCAACTTGGGAAGGACTCAGTACGTGGCCGGCCAACATCGGAACCCTCGTCCCAGATGCGACGTGTATCGAGGCTCTAGGATCTGCCAATGGGGAGCTTCACAGTGAGCAAAGGCCCTATCTCTATCTTTCAGTCGTTACAGAAGCCCCAGGTAGCCAGCCCCCAATCAGGATTTTGGGTCAAATTCTACTTTTAGGTATCCTGGGAAACGCTATCACAGCACATCCCCCGCGGTCTAGTACCTCAACAAGAACAAGGTGTGGCAATTCAATAACGAGACGTCTATTCTACCCACCGATCACATCGCGCTCAGATTTTTCTACAGATCCCCATCTCCCAAAGGTTGTAAAATCGTCACCCTCAGTTTCAGCAGAAATTGGTAGTCCACTTCTAGAGGAAACAACAGCAATTGTTATGTATTTTTGGCATTCATAGCTGTACATCTACTTTTCCAATTTGAGATCTACTCGTTTCCACAAGAAGGCGACGAAGAAGACGCTGAAAAAAGCGATTCCCACCGCCTTGGGCTTCTTGAGATGGGCTGAAAAGGGAGCCTTGTAGGCAATGTAGATGACGCCAGTGTGCTTGTCAGTAAGGTTCTTATACTTGAATACGACAGCAGGCCGGCCGGTGGTATCCAGGTAGGTCGTGTGCGTGGAAGAAGAGGAGCTTGATGGGTAGAATGGCGGGAAGACCTCAACATCGCTGGCAAAGACATGTCAATTTGGGAAACTATCCATGACGTGGTTTTGAAACTCACGTGGAGGCCTCTGGAAGAATCACCTTAACCTCTGCGTCTTCGACCACAGAGCCTCCAAAGAGGGACATAATCGGCACGCTAACGATATACCTTCCCTTCTTGGCGTCCCACCCGGCGTAATCTTCCAGAGGAGAATCCCAGCCAAGAGTGAACGAATAGTTCCAGCCTCCCAATAAAGGGTACCGGGGACGAAGTTCCAAAATGCTGTTCCTCCCAGGAAGACTGCCTTGAGACTGGGAAGGGGCTACTCGAAGGTGGGAGGTAGAGACGTTGCCGATGGTATCGTAGTAGTATACCGAGTGGATGCCAGCGGGGAGTTGCAATGCGAATTCAGTAAGGACATGGGGAGCGGGTCTCCGTTGGTATACCTGTGCCTGGTGCTCAAGACGAGAGAACTGTCCTTTGAGTCTACAATCCCGACAACGCGTTCAATCCACCGAATTATCACAGCACATCACAAACTTACTTTGGTCCAGCGTTATAAAGGTGAATCTCGTCTTGGATATTGAGGTTTGCCCCCCAATGACTAACCTCCGCAGCGCGTCGCAAGGTCTTGATGGCCAACATAGGGAATCCAAATTCATAGTGAATCGAGATCTCTTGCTGGTTCTCCTCAACGAAAGCGGTATTCGAGGAAGGCGGGAGATCGTGGAACGGCCCGTACGTGATAGCGCCTCCGGTATTACTCTTGGTCACAATACTATCCGTCGTGAAGGTGACGTCTTCGGGTTCTGTGTAGCCGAGGATCGGGAATCCAACAGTCCTAGAATTACCGGAAAACCCTTAGCCACGACATGAGCACGAGAGAGATCTGTGACATACTTGAATTTTGTTCGCTGGGAAAGGGTCTTGTATGGGCTCAGGACGAACAAGTCCGTGTCATACTTTAGAGCTTGGCGGTCACCCTGGGTAGCCTCAGGCGGGAACGGGTATGTGACGTGTGCCTGGACGGTCTCTAACACCAAGTTCGCGGTTTGGTTTGCATCGAGAGCTTTGGGCAAGGCGACCGAGTAGTAGTACGTCGCGCTGCAAACGACAACCTCAGCCACGATACAACACCGCACCAGCAACGTGAGATCGAGGACGTACTCGTGACTGAGACCATGATTCTCCAAACTCAGGGGAGTGCTATGACCTTTAACCTTCGCCTCCATCCAACTCGTCGTCTCCTGTTCCTTCTCCGTCAAAGAAAACACGTACACGTTTGAGCCATCCTCGAGGGCTTTGACGTTATACGTTGTGGTGGTGTACACCAGCGAACCACCGAGATCGATGGACCGAACGACCGCCATGTTCTCGAAAGATGCCCATGAAGGCAAAGCAAGGCCGAGCACGATTGTCGAGAGGTGCAACCAGAACTGGTGCGAGACCATGATCGTAAATGTTGAGTGTAGCCGAAGCAGACGTGTCACGAGCGACGAGTGCAGTGATCGGTGCCACACCAACGCGGACGGAGGAAAACAATGGGATTATCTTGGATTTACAAGTACTACGAGAATAAGCGTCTACCACGACCACATGGGTCCCATATTCCGAAGTGGCACGTCCTCTCGAACGTAGCCAGCAGAAACTATCCTCTTCAGCTTCCTATCCTCGGCCTGCTTCTTGAGCTCAGCCACGGTTTTACCCTCCCTCAACACGACGGACATCCTTGCTTCGGGGTGGATCTTGACACCGAATCGTCCTCGACCCTTGATGTCTATCCGTTTGTGAAAGTTCTCGCCCTTCGTTACCCAAGCCTCGGCTAAGAAACAGGTTGAGACGCACAATACATAGATCTCAAGGAAAGAAAGTGACATACAAACGATGAGCTTTCCAGGGTTCAAACCCTTGTACTCCGTAGCATGCTTTTTGGCGAGGTTTAGCATACTCTGAATCCTGGTGCTCGCCCGCTTCTCGCTGAACTTCATCTGAAGGATAGCATAGTCAATGGGCTTGCCCGCAATCTGTCGTCCAAGTTTGTTAAGCTTCCTTTGAGAAATCTTGAAGTGGGCCGTCGAGTATTTGTGCTGAAAACGGTAACCAGAAGGTCAGTGTAGAAGGGGCGAAGGAACCACTGGAAGGGTGCGAACCTCGGTGTACTTCTTCCGGGGAATAGCAGGGGCAGCCAAAGTAGGTTTCTCAGTCTTAGCAGTAGTGGCAGCGGCGACGTCAAACAAGTTGCCCGCGCCCTCCTCAGCTTGTTTCTGTCGGGCGAGCGCGTGCGAGACCTTGTCCTCCTTCTCGGAAATGGCAGGACTGAGTTTGTTTGCTACCCAATTGAAAGGATTGTTGAAAGAGATTCTGAACGACGGACAGCTTCAGCAATTGATTTGGGGAAGAGTGGTCTCCACGTACCCCCTACGAGGAATCCATTGTACGTGAGATGACGATGCGACCGGCTGAGCCTGGAGAAGAAGACTCGAGCGTGCCGTCGCGCTCACATTAGCTGTGAATCCACGTCAGCACTCCGGAATACGTGTCCAAGCTGTTTAATCACCGTGACGAACACAGCGACCCAAAGCCTGCATCGGACGCAGCGGAAGAAACGGAGGGAGTGATAGCCGACACGTGGAACCCAAACTTCTCCTCAGACGCATCCACGACCACACTCTCTGATGCTGTATTTTGGAACGCTTTTATATGTCGGCACTTTACTGGTTAACGCTCTGGCTGTCCTGAGCGAGGAGAGATTCCTCGCGAGAAGTTCGTACTTCCGCACTCCGAGCGGCCAGCTACTGGTCTGACGTATCGCTTGTGAATCCTTACAGTTGGTTGGGGCTCTATGCAAGCGCAAGCCACTGCTGCTGCATATAACCAACCTTACGCGCAAGGCTACGATGGAGGGCAGCAGGATGTCAACGTGAAGGCGAGGATAATAAACCTCATCGGCGCAGTGAGGACGTTGATGAGAAGTGCGTTCCTCCCTTGTCTCAACGTTATCCATTTCGCATGAACTGACCCTCCTGCAGTACCTCTAATAGGACTTAATCTGATTATAATCGTGTATGAGCTGATCAGGGTGCATTGAAAGATGCCCAAGTTCTCAACGTGATCATCAGTCGATGAATCAAGTGTCCCGCTTTCCACACCACCCACACGTTTACAACCTTTCATTCCCACTCGTCCTTGCCCGACTTTTTGGGGGCGGCGATATTGTTCAATCTCCTCCATGCAGCCTCGATCTGACGAACAAAATCTGGGACGGTGTATCCTTCCTGTTTCTCGAGGATCCAGCATTTTCACCAGCTGTTGAGGATTCCAGGCTCACCTTGCACCTCTTCCATATGTTGTTGTGAACGCACACGACTTTGTTATTGATGGAAACTGTACAGCTCACCCTTGAACTGAGCTTTGAGCACAAGTCCGCCACCAAAGGCGTCGCCACTCACGAAATCCCCTTCGCAACAGTATCCTCGACGTTGCGAAGCAGCAATCGTGCACCTTCTTCGTCGATTCCGTCCGCATCTGGCCCAGCACAGTCTCTGATGATCCCCCACGGTACCTTGGCCTCAATAGCACACTTCTGGGCCGTTTCGAGGTGCCCGATCTCCTCCTTTCCCGCTCGGTTTTGACACATGATAAAGTCCCACCACTGCTGTTGTGAAGCGTATTTACGCACGCACAGCTGTTGTACGTTTCCCGCACAGTCAAACCAGTCTGAAGAACATCGCACCCCGTACTGCTCGTCATCAGGCCAGATACTACATCGCGTGTTTTCATAAGATTTGTGGGCTGCATCATGTACGACAAGAATACACACTCTTTGACATATCCAAAGGTCATATTCACTTTGTTTGAGACCTGTTTGAGAACGTTGTCAAAGACAACCTGGACGTAGAGGGCGTCATCATCCTTTGAAGTGACGCCCAGACTGACTGGGACCTTGATGGTTTCGTTTACGGCGAATACCGCCTGTGACGCGAATGCAAGTTGGAGAATGGGTGTTATTATGATGAGATATGAGAGTATTTGTGCACTTGAAAGTTCGTGAACCATGTATACGCCGTAGAGAGGAAGAGGGATCCGGAAGGGAGGATGTGGTATTACGTAACCAACGCTATCATCTTTGGACCTCGGTCCACATCCGCTTGGCCTCAGGGTCTTTGCTTGGCGGCTCAAAGTACTTGCACCGCGCTTGCAAGGCTGGGAGACAACATTAGAGGAACGCTGGTAAAAGCCCCCGGGAAGCAAGGTTCATACCGTTTGTTGATCTCTCCCGAACAATCCTTTCAACGATGCGCTCATTGTGGAGCTGCGTGCGCTGAACATCGAATGTCAAGGGTGTGAGCATGAGATCAGATAGGAACAAAAACCCACCACTGACCTTGACGTCTGATGAGTATAATTCCGCCCGAGCCTTACGCCGAGCGCGGAGGTCGGCGCCCGGATCCGCTTCGTCCCCGAGGTGGAGTTTGCTCTCTTCATAGGACGTGTCCAGAACATCTACACAATAATCGATGATCCGCGTGCGACGCCTCCAATTAGCTAAATGTCCACCATAGGTGACGAGTATATGGGGCACTTTCAGGTCAACAGGGGGGTCCACAGTTGCACGAGGGATGTACAAACGAACCGACAAGTTCACGCCACACTTGGAGGCATGCCTGGTCTTCCACGGTCCCTTTTCCAGCAGAACCGATGCGGTCCATGTCTCGGTATTGGGCAACGGTCCTGTTCAGGCGCATTGTAATCGAGTCATCGAGTTTCCGGTACTCCTTCATGAGATCTGTCCAAGACAGGTGTTCGGATCGGTGGCTAGAGGATAGTAACCGTAGAGCGTACCCTTGAAGAGGGATATGTTATGGCATGTTGAGGTAGTAACGTGGACTGTCTGCGTTGGCACAGGAGCCTGGACTGCGAGGCTGCCGAGTGGAGGTGCCATGCAGAATTCGTCGATCGTTCGCTGGCGTCATTCTTTTTGATCCACAACGACCAACCTCCTCTTGCAAGTTCGTCTCCCACCGCAGTGGTTTGAGCTTGGCCGACCAGGGCGGCACTGGTATCCCCTTATCTGATGGTCTTAGAATCCAACTGGCTTTTCAACGGAATCCCATCCTTTACAGGATGGCAAGATTATGACCTTCTTGGTTTCCAGGGATGATCCGATACCCCCAGCCCACTGGCTCTCAAATGGCATACACGTCCGAAGCTGCGTCTATTGGCTGTCCGGGGGATTTCTACCAGAAAACAGCTGACCATTGACTGTTTCCCGTGCCCAATGCCTTATCTTTGTATTTGGATGCCACCTCCTGGGGAACATCAAACTACATTCCGATCGGATTTACGTTGAATGCTTTGGTTGGCGAATGTTCTATCCAAGTCACATCAGCCTCGAGGCAGAGCACGCCCATATGTAACCCTTTCATACTTGTATCTGCATTCCGATTCGCCTGACTTCATTCCTGTGGCGTGCTTCCTCAAACTTCCGACTTGCCCGTTTTCTTTAGCTCAGGAGCCAGACCAGCACGGAACTCTCAGTGGACGTCCTAGACCGGGTAAAGCCCTTTTTCAACGGTGATGGCTGGGGACATGATGCAACGTACACTCGCCTTCCTGGTTAGAGGAATCAATCAATCAAGGGTTCCAGTGTATCATCGAGATATATGCCACCTATGGATCTGACAGCCTGAGGGACGTCCGCAAGCGTGCACTACTGCGATTACATCCGGCCGATATCTTCGCAGGTCGGTCCGGATCTGCGTTTTCTGATTGCCTAACTCGCACTCAGTTCTTGCCGGTCTTTCCACATACACCGGCCTAGCACTCCCCTGAACGGAGGGCCGAGGGATGCTCCAGCACTTCTGGTCTGGTATTGGACCCTTATACCGGGCCTCGGTGTATTCCACAAGTCAGGTGCTTGACCACCCGTCTCACGAGATATTGTCAGACTGTACCATGAGGCTGGCGCGCATTGGGATCCTTTAGGGTTGTGGAGGGTGGTGACGGGAATGTCGAGGTTGTGTAACCCATTGGGCACGATGTCTGTGCTCGTTCGCAGAGGTGGGAGAACAAAAGGGTGGAAAGTAATGGCGCTAGGATGGAGGTAAGGGGAGTGGCGGCGGCGACCATCTGGGAAGGGGAGGCAAACAAAGTGGTGGGTCGCCAATTTCGCGTATGAGATCACACTTTCTCCTCTCAGCTTGGTAGCCGGGCATCCATGAGCGCGACCGAGGCAAGGGCCAACCGGCTATTTCACCGTGCCGTACGGAGTGCGCCTGCCCCTTTGTGGTTTTCAATGCGAAACAATATGGCCAAGGCGCTGACCACTTCCAAGCGGGCATCCGATCAACATTGCACAGAATGTCCTTTTTTGGCATGCAATGGTATCGGAACTCAAACTTGATCGACTCAACATGTCCTGAATGATAGGAGGGAAACCACAATCACAGCTGTACTTTGAATACCGATCCATTCGGCCTTCGGTATCAGAAACCCCGAGCGTTATGGCTCGGAGCGAACCATCCCCTCGCCGTGGAACCACCGAGGGTGGAGAGCGCGACAACAATTGATTATTTAGGACGTACTATGTCGTACAACGGAACATTATACAGGGTGGCACATTAATGTAACAGATTAGCGGTTTGATTGAGCTAGAAAATTCATCAGAAGACATTGCCGTGTCACCACGTTGTTCGTCTCTAACGACGACTGCAAACATCATCAGCATCGAACGAAAGATGGGCCGCGATAACTTACAAGTGTCCCTCGACGTGTCTCTTCATGGATTCACGGTTCTGGTGGGTGACCCCGCACGGGAGGCAGCTAGGAGCGTGAAACGTGCACCGATATGCAGGGATGCACGGAATCCATTGCACAATGGAGTTCCATGGGATATGCGGAGCGGTTGTGATAATGGGTGGATTGGGGGTGTTCATCACCATCAGGTGCCTACCGTCAGGTTAACATGCGAGGTAGGAGATGGGAAGGGCATAGAATGGATACTCAGTAGTGGGGATATGCCCCCAACCTTCCGTCGCATTCCTATCGTTGAAACTTTAACGAAGTGGATCGAAAGAATGGGAATGGGGCGCAACTCACAATCCGCGAGACATTCTTCTTGAACTGCGAGAGCGGGTGATTCCCTAGCTGGGTGCTGATCCCATCCTTCGAGACCCGGCACATTTTGTACCATCCGGCCTCCTAGGGTTTAACGTTAGAGGACATACCTGTGGCGATCAGCGAACAGCCGGGGCAGAGGCAATAATGGGTAGAATTCCATACCACTACACTGAAGCCCATCGCGCGTATGTAGGTTCTTGACAAACTCGGCGCTGCGCCTCGATTGTGGGTCCCCATTGACTAGCCGTACACGGGTGCTTGTGAGCGGCGCCCTTACCACTCACCACGTACACGTCAGAACAAACTAGCGCGAAGGTTCAGTGACAAGGGTTCGTTCGCGATGAAAAGCGCTATCATTTTTACCCGGTAAGCGACAAAGTGGTATACAGAACATGAAGAAATACAGCACCGGTTAACTACTCAAGGAACGGGTTTTCCGGGCGCGAGGTATGGTTGGCATACAAGGTCTGGTTCTGAGAAATAGATGGTTCAGATGCTACGGAGGCGTCAGCAAAAAGAGTGCGCCGTAAAGGTTTGATGGGCCTCGGCGAGAGATCGTCGGCCGGGGTTTGTAGATTAGCTTCCCTTGGATCGATCTCCATACCTTCCCCCTCGTCTTCTTCCCCGAGCGCGTCTTCGGCTTCGTAATCATACCGGCTGCGCTTTTTTGGCGACGAAAAGGGAGATGGAACCCAATTTCCAAGCACTCGATGATTGATATCACGAGAGGATTGGAATATTTGTGCCGTTTCCGCCACGCCATCGCTAGCGGCTGTGTGCGCGTCCTGAGCCACGAGGGGTGCTGTGCGGTCGATAGAGTAACCTTCCATAACACCTGAAAGATGTTCGGCATTCTGTGGACTGCCGGGTGATGAGCCCTGGACTCACTTTTCCGAACTTGTGCTGCGCGATTGCGAAGAAGAGCCCGTAGCTCGTCCGGGACACTGAAACGGTGTTAATGATATCGACTCTTTGTTAACTATGCGCCATACCCATCGTTCCGCGTTGAGCCATCAACAGCACTCCGAGAATCCAGGGTGGTTTCTGTTAGCACGCGTTTGGATGGCGAATTGTCCATGTTCAAAGTGGTCAGTGGTCAAGGAACTGGCCCCGAACACGTGGCTTTTAATGTCTCAGTTGATCTAGCCGTTGCTTGGTGGTTCGAACCAAGGAATCGAGGGTAGTGTGCGTCAACGGAGGATTAGCGTGTTGTAGACCCTGCGGCGGGATTTGTGTGTTCACGAGGAGGACGGAGGATGCATGTGGGCTCCCTAGGACACCCACATGGTTAGTTTGGGAAACGTGTAACAGATGTAAGGAAGGGGGATAACAATAAGTCCGGTTTTCTCTTCCACATAGTACAGTGAAGATTGAACGAACCGCATTGGTATTCCGTCCTGCTTGCCTCCTTTGCGACCTTTCCAGGCTTCAGGAGCGCACACCGATGTCACCTCCGCCACATGGGGTTTCGGTGTCGGCGATCACGCGTACGATCCGTGCGGCACCGTCGCCGGTCACTCCGAACTCTCCCAGCGACCTCCTTGTCGCCCCCCCCCCCTCGCAACATCAAGCAGGGGGAGACTCTGTTTCTCTCCCGACCTTTTTCCCAAGCAGATGGTGAAACACGGCCGTCTTTCTTGGTTTTTGGTCTTCACCGCTATTAGATTTTCGCCGCCCGTCTGGTCCGCGATCTCGACCAGCACATCGACCCCACCGCTTCAATGGCTCAACATAACCCGTTTGTTGTATGGTCCGGGCCCGCCGCCCCTCAAGGGTGCCTCCGTAGGCTACGACGAGACAACTAGAACGCTACTCGTGTTTGGCGGCGAGTCTGAGAGCGGATTTCCGACTTCAGCGACCTACCTGTGCGCCCCTGTCCAGTCTCCCGGCACAACCAAAGCTAACATATATCACACTTACAGCCTCAACCTGGATTCACTCATGTGGTTCGTTCCGACCCCTCCGAGTGGTCTTGACGATACGCCACCGCCTCGCAGCAGAGCAATCAATGGGTTCGATTGGGCTGCAAATCAGCGTCGGTGTCACATCGTGATTGGCGGTCGAGGCTCCGATGGAAATGGGCTTTCAGATGTTTGGGTCAGTGATGGTAGAATCATGTTACCGCCGGATTTCAGCTCACTGGGGAGCTCAGGAGTACGATTTCTCTTCTCAATTTTGGGCGCCCGTTGCTCTCTCACCGGATGGTCCTTCGGGTCGCTGGGGAGCCGCTGGCGGCAACGATAATCGAGTGACCCACCTCCCCACTGCTGGTCTGAACAATTCGTTTTACCTTGCAGGTGGCCAGAGCAAAGATTCCATATCCCCTTTGTCCGACATGTGGCGACTGAATGTATCAGGGACACTCTCGCCCAATAATCCACGTCTAGTGTCTGGGAGCTGGGAATCCGTGTCTGTCCCCACTCTTCCCTCCGTTCAAGGTCCTGCTGGCACTGTCATATCACAACAGATCATCTCGTCTGGTGGATGTAAGGCGACCACACCCGCGAATAACAATAATTCATGTGCTGTGGGAGATTCCTTCATCATCAGCCCTTCGCCACAAACTTATTATATCAACCCATCACCTTGCCCTGCCCCCCGGTATGAGGGGGTTATGGTTGCCAACCTGAACGGCGCTTCTTCGAACTTTAATTCTCAGGCGTTTCTGCTATTCGGCACCTTTGACTCCGATATGTGGGATGACGCTGGGGGTCTATCAAGAGGCGAGATCGTACGTCACTCATTACGCGTGTATCCTTTACCCTTATAACCGTCGATCATCTTTAACAGGCAATCCTCGACACCAGCACCGGGTCTTGGACTAGGATCTTACCGGCGGGGGATCCTAGCTCTGTTTCCCCGTATCCCGGTCCTCGCAGTGGTGCTGCCGCCATCGCGTACTCAGGAGCTCTGGTTGGTCAATCGAGAACCAGGGCGTCGGACACGATCGTGTTTGGTGGGCAAGGCACTAATGGGAAATATCTGTCCGAGGTCTGGATTCTCCGCGCGTACAATGGGGTCATCACGAGATCCAACGACCAGTCGTGGGGAGGCTTCGGGAACGGGCAGCTCCAGTCCGGTGCAAACGCCAATGGTACAGGAGTTACGAACGCGTACATGGACACTTGCGCGACACGAATCGACCCTGATGCGCCCCCACCATCATCCACCACCTCCCAAGGACCCACTCCCACTCCCACTTCCAGCGGAAGCCCGAATACTGCTGTCACGCACCCATACAACGTTAGCATCATACATAAGATATTGGCTCCCCTCTCCATCGCTTTAGTGCTTCCCGTGATCCTCCTCCATCGCCTTTCCTCCCCCTCCCTGGGATCGTCGTCGGAACCGTCTCCCAGCTCTTTGCCGGTATTTACCTTGCTGATTCCCGTTTTTTTTATATTCGGGCTCGGTGTCGCTGGTCTTGTCACTTCCTTCACTTCCATCTCGCACGACCGGTCTCTCGTCAAGCGTGCAGAGCCGTCCCCGTACCTCCAAACAGGGCACGGCGTCGCTGGGGTTGCGCTCGCTGCTGCCTTCTATGTTGCCGTCCCTACTGTTTTTCTCTTTTCTCTGTTCACACGCCATCGCCGGGACGAACGGATCTCACTCTCGCAAAGCGAACCCGAAAAATCAGCAGCGAGAAGCCCCTCCCCCAGTACGCTGATATTGGACAGCACTCCTGATCATCAGCCTTCTCCGAACCACTCGAGGAGTCAATCCAGTACTGGGCTTCTCCAGTTCTGGAGACGCAGCACGGATAGGAGTAGGTCGAGTGATGCCGACGGTGATGAGTTCGGCGTAAGAGATATTCCGTCCCCCCCACAGTCTAGAGGGTTTGAAGTCGTGAATCGAGCGAAGAACGCTCAGAGGACCAGTTCGCATAGCGCGGGTGGTCTTACCGATCATAGTCTTGGCCACAGGAGAACCCACACTCCGGTGCGGCTGGGGGAAATCAGCTGGTTAAACCGGCGGCGGATGGTCAACTCCGTGGTATGTACACGTTCCAACAGGTGCCGCGAGATATTCACAGGATCCCGTATGCATCTAGGGCGACCTCGATTATGCTCTCACGCGGATCCCAAGAACAGCGGGCCCTACGACGCCAAACGCGACGGATGCCCTACTCAATAGGGAATCGATGACTACCGCCCGCAGTTACTCCCTTCCTCCCGTCAACTACCCGTCACCACTTGAGGTTGCCCTTCACATAACCTTCCATGCCTTGCTACTGGCACTCTGTGCACTCTGTCTTATTCAGCTGTGGCAGAGGGCCCCGGTCGCTACATTCGTTGGATTCCTCGTATGGACGGTAGGCTTCTACATCGCGTTGGTTGTCCTCGCCTGGCAAGGTCGGCCGAAGGGGTCGATCCTTACGATCACGTTCTCTCGATTACGAGCACGACCACACACACACCAGACGAACCTCCCGCCCCAATCCGACTCGAGACCCATATCCTCGTCCACACCCGAACAATCAAAACCATTCACCCCCGATCCCCGTGGCCCTTACCTCCATTCGCCACCGTTCAGGGCAGCTCATGAAGATGAGTGCTATGATATGATGAGTACAGGCAGGAATCATGAGGATGGAGACGACGATCCTGATGATGACGAGGACGAGGAAACCAGGCAACGGAGGATCGAGGGTGAAATGAACCGCAGGGATGTGTCGATCGTGACTGTGCCGAAGAGGAAGCTATGGATCGCGAATCCAACATGACACTTCAAGAAGAGGGACCCTTTGCGTTATCATGGAGCTTCTTTTTCTTTCCTCACTTTATGACCCGGGTTGGCTGTGCCACTACACGACTACTTTCTCTTCATTGGACTCGATCCTTGCAATACTCGGATCTTGCACTCCTACACTCCTACACCGGCCGACCCGTTCCATTCTGTTCAAATACTCTTTCTTCCCCCTCTCCCATCCCTCTCTCGTTCTCCCCCCCCCCTTTCGTCCCACGCCATCCCCTTCAACTTCCCCTTCAACTCGGTCCCCCTTCCTCGTATCATCACCTCGATTAATATGCTCACTGACCCACTGCCAATTACCCTACGGACCTTCTTCTCTGGTACGCAATTATATCCCCATATAAACAACGTGTACGCACCCCGTTTTGCCAGCGCTACCACGTTCCCCCACCCCCCGTTTCTCTATCTCTATCCCTATCACCTTTCTCTCTGTCTGGCAGGAGCGGCAGTTCCGTTTTTCTTTTTCTTGGTTCATATATGCTTCATGGACTTCGGTGTACTTATAATAGGTTCTTTATTGTGCGCAAAAGATGCTTAGTCCACACATCCAAGTTACTTATCATGACTGCTGACCCGGGAGCCCACGCCATCTGCCGGAGCGTACGGGTGACGGCGACACCCCGGGACTCTGGACCCTGCAAACGCCGACGTTCCGGCCTCCGGTTCCCTACCTGAATAGATTCCGAGTACGGCGACCGCTGGTAATGGTCTGGGGAGACCGCACCGCGCCTCTGCCAATCGGGAAGTTGAATTGAGCTACACTGGCTTCGACACCGACCGATGGAAATCGGTCGAAACCGTTTGAACTTGCATAGACTCTTTATGAACACACATATCTCGAAATATATTTAACTCGAAGGGGGGAAAGCACCGGGGAGGTAAAAGAAAGCCCGATGCTCAATGCATCGCCCGCGCGCTCCGATGGTCCTCCGCCCTCCATGTGTATGAGACACAGGATAATTTTAAAATGCCGTCACCATACATTTATTGAATTCTGACCGTGGACACCGCGAACAGGCGGGGTTCGGTGGCTCGGGCTGGTCAAGCCCGTTACAGATGGGTGTTTTAAATTGGACTGACCATGTATTATAACGAGGGGGTTGGTTGAGGAATACAAAAAAGAGTGCGGTGTAATTTGATGAGATGGACCAGGGACCCGAGAGAAGGAGAGGGAAGAACGTTGTGAAAAAATGATGATGATGATGAAGGGAACGATTACACATGGAAAACGAAGGACCGGGAGATGATAATATGCAATCAAACCGGTTCGCCTTCGACGGCGACATCTCTCCTCCAGGCGTCTACCCTACCGAACTTGGCGGGATCCTGTGCAGGTGGAGGAGTTCCGGGTGCCACAGGGGGCGACACCATCGACAGATCTCCCATCATTGGTCCCATCCCCATCCCCATACCGATCGGAGGTCCAAAGAAGCCCGATCCCATGAACGAAGGTTGGTTGAACATCATACTACTCTGCAATTGGGCCTGCATCATCATTTGTTGTTGGGCAAGTTGCTGTTGTTGAGTGAACACCTGGTATTGGGTGCGGCGCTGATGTTCAGGGTGTAAACCCAACGGGACGTCGTCTTCGTCATCACCTCCTGGACGTCCAGCCCAGTTCTGGCTGGCTGGGGGGTTGAATTGACTTGCGCGTAGTCCGAGAGGTTGGTCGTCTTCGTCTTCGTCTTCGTCGTCATTGCCTCCCTTGCTTGGTTGTTTACTCCCTGGGACTCCGAGGAACAATTTGGACTTCGTCTTGTCAATTAAATCGTTCAAGGGCTTGTCTTCGTCCGACTCTTCCTCGGCCGCAGCCTTGGCGGCTCGTTGAACAACCTTGTCGACAGTGGCAGCCAAGGGAACATCCTCGTCGCTGTCATCGGCCGGAGGTCCTGGGGTATGCTTCGGCTTCTTGGCTACGGGAGGGTCGGCTTTCCCTTGAGGGTATCGTGGACCGGAACCGACCGTCCGAACCGGCCCAGCTGGTCTTTCCTCGTCCGAAAACCATTCAGCATCTCCGTCAGTCTCCTTATGCTGGGAGCGTTCACGACGCGGAGCATCACTATTGTCACTATCGCTTTCATCATCGTCGGCATCGTCTCGTGGTGGTGGTGGACCCTTCCTTGCGCTGACTTTGGGAATCTCTGGCAGGAGGCTCGTCGGTGCTTGTGACTGTGGTCGTGGAGAAGCCTCAGAAGGGTCCGCGTTAGAGTTCACTTCCGTGGTGACAAGTGGCTCGGCAGAAAGACCAGTGGCTTCCCTTTCCCTCGCTTCCGCCTCCCGTAGTTTGGCCATTTCTCTCTCCCAGATGTGGTCCGTGCCAAAGACACTCTTTACGTTTGACGCTCTTGGACCAAAAGCCGTCGATTTCCTGTTGGGGTTCGGAGGTGCAAGTTTATCCTCGTCGAAGGTCAAGAGGGTCCTCCGATGCGCAAGGCCTTGACTTGAGGCACTGGTATCTAACCGCTGAGAAACAGGTCGGATGAGGGAATTTGGATCAATAAGGGTTGAGTGTGTGGATGAACGAGCCATCATCGAAGGACGTTCATCTCCGGTAAACACCCTAATTCGTTGTCAGCGTTTGGGGATGTCAACTCGACTCGCAACTCGAAGTACCTTCGTTTTCCGCGCATCCGCGCCTTTCTCGCCTCAAGATCATCGATCAAACTCTTGCCATAGAGTTTTCCGGGGCCTCTCCGGTCCTTCTTTTCCTCAGGAGGAACATCGACGATGGGGATCCCGTCTGGTTCAGGCGAAGGAAGCCTCGCCTGTTCACCGTCGGTAGTGGCGCGAGGTATCCCGAAGTTTTCGGAGTAGCTAATATCCTGGGTATGCAAACCGCTGCGGAACGTCAACTGGGAAAGACTGAGGGTAGCCCTAGAGTTCGGTGTGAAGGGATTCGGGGGAGGGAGCTCTTCGAAGGCCATGGATTTGCGAACTGCTCGAGCACCAGCGGGCAGGGGCGGTCCATCACGGGAGAGTTGGAACCCATCTCTTACCGTAGGAGATGGAGGACGAGCATTCTGTTCTGAGTTTTGCAATGGGCTCGGCATGACGAGGACTTTTGGCCGAAGGAGATCCATACGGGTGTATCTGTGAGGTATAGGAGGGTGGCCGGAAGCGGCGTCGTCAAGAAGTACCCGAGACCCCATAGAGGCATTGGATGTGGTTCGAGCATGAGCAACAGCCTTGGGATCGAATCTTGAGGTCCGGGATGGGGACGGGGGGCGAATAGCGAATGGGTTGTTCTCGTCGATGGTTGCGGCCTGCGTAGGGGCGGTAGTCTTGATCCTGTTGCCCTGAGAATCAAATCGGGGACGTGGCGCTGGTTCCTCGGGGACAGTATGTAGGCGAGAGGCTCGGCTAACCGACGAATAGGTTCTGTCGTGGCGGGGGACAACAGCACCGGATTCATCGTCAACCTGGGGGGTTGTGGACGGGAATGGGATGGAATGCGGAGAAGATGGACCAGGTTCTGGCTGGCTCTCGAGGTGGCCATAAGCGGATTTACGGCGGGCTTGGTCGAGGGACATGTCTGGAGCATCCATGCCAGCCAAGTCAAGGGGAGATCCAAAGGATGCTCTGCGTTTTCGTTCGTCGAGGAACTCGGTTCCCGTTCGAGGTTCAGGCTCTATGGGTAGATCGTCGACGATGGTGCCACCAAAACCAATGTTGTCGAAGTTGCCCATGCTAACGGCTCGCGGGCCAAGACCGGGGCAGAGGGGGCCCTTGGAGTGTTGGATTTCTTGCAGTTTTGAGAGCCTACTGTTTTGCTTCCTCCTCGAACCCTTCTCTTTTCCTTTTTCCCCGAGTAGGTCGTTGAGGCCCCAAGACTCGAGATCCAGGTCATCCATTTTTTCCTCCTCCGCCTCCTCCTCCTCCTCTTCCTCCACATCTTCTTCGGTGTGGGAAAACGGGTTTCGCAGCATGTCGATCGAGGCACGAGATCTCCTTAGGTCATGGTTATCAAGGGCGGACTCACGGCCGGTGACGCTGCCTCTATCGCTCGACAACTTGACAGCGAGGTGGTCAGTGCTACGTCGAGACGTGGAAGAGCGGGCGCGTTCTTCCTTTCGCTGTCGGAATTGGGCGAATATTGCGCTGTCTGCTGCAGAACGGAATAGACAATCTGGGTCTGACGGATCATTGTCATACTCTAGGCGAGGTCAATGCACTGAGCGAGATGTGTGTGTTTGCAGGCATACCCAGGAGGGCTGCAGCCAACTGCAGACGCGAGAAAGGAGCGGGGGCAGCCGATGCAGGAGCGGCCATGATCCGCCGTCGTGAGGTTGAGAGCAGGTCGGACGGTTGAGGCGGGGTAACGTCGGGTGAGTGAGTGCGACTGATCGGAAGACGTGGCAAACGGGATTAAAGACACGTCTGTTCGCGACAGACGCCTGTTGTCAACATAAAAGCCTCAACCTCACCATCCGCCCTCCAGCCAGACCCCTTCATTGCTGGCCTAGTACCCGATGCGGATACTCTTCTCTTTGCTCTTGCTGAGCCTTACCTTTGCTTCTGCCGTCTCCGCACAGGACGTCGATGACGCGCAGAAGACCAAGTTCGACTACCAGGTGAGCTTCCCAGACTTTGCACATTGCACACACTTTTCCAATGCACGGCGACGCACGTAGAGCGATGTCACTCGTATACGTAAGATTGTGATCAACAGGTACGTGGCTGATGCCTTCACGCCTCGAACGAGGTATTAATACTTCCACCCAACAGCTTGTACGCTCACAGGTTAGTCTCCATCCGAGCAGAGACGCCCCGGCTCCTCTAATTCGCGCCAGGGATGTTTGGCTTCGTGAATTGATCTCCAACTCGAACGATGCTCTGGAGAAATTTCGTCTCACCTCGTTGACGAAGAAGGGATTTGGGAACGATGACCCGCTGAACATCACCGTCAAGGTTGTCAAGGACGAAGGCGGAAAGGGTGGAAAGGTTATCATCGCTGGTAGGCTCCGTTCCAACAAAACCACGGCATAAGGCTCACCCAGAACAGATACCGGTATTGGAATGTCAAAGGATGAACTCGCTGCGAACCTCGGTACTCTCGCCAAGTCTGGAACCACGGAGTTTTTGAACAGGGCTGAAAACGCTGATACCACCACTGGTACCGGGAACCTCATTGGGGCATTCGGTGTCGGATTCTACAGCAGCTTTTTGGTTGCGGACCGTGTCTACGTCGCCTCACGTCCTCCCAGGTCACAGGAGAACCCGGAACCTGAACAATGGGTCTTCAGCTCTTCCGCTGACGAAAGTTCGTTTGAGATATACCCCGATCCCCGTGGAGTCACCCTTGGTCAAGGCACCGAAATCACCCTTGTTCTGAAGCCGGACGCTGTTGAGTACCTGTCGACCGCCAAGTTGACCGGGCTGATGTAATTTCTCTGCATTTATTCGGTTGGTGAGATGATACTGATCAAGATGATGTCCAGCGACAAGCATTCCGCATTCTCCTCGACTTTCCCCATCTATCTGTTCACTCAGAAGACCACGGAGGTCCAAGTCGAAGAGGATGAGCTTCCCATGGAACTAGAGACCGTTTCAGAACCTGAGGAGGAGGACAAGACCATCGATTTGGATGACGACGAAGCCCTAATCGAAGACGTCCTCACTGAGGAAAAGAAGCCAGAGGAGCCCGCGGTTCCAAAAACCAAGAAAGTCACTGTCAGTGAATGGGTTCACGCCAACCCCCACCCACCCATTTGGACCCGGTGAGTTCTGTAGTCTGACCTCCGGACGCCGATCTGATGCGTGCATCCGCAGTAATCCCAAAGATATCACTGAGGCAGAGTACCTCGATTTCTATCGTTCCACGTTTAAAGACTACAGGAAGCCCATCGGTTGGCATCACTTCTCCGGAGATGCTGCCGGGACTTCTTTCAAGGGTATCATCTTCCTCCCCGAGAAGATGTCCGTACTTTCGCTCTTTTATTCTGCAAACTTGCACTGACCTGCTGCACAGAGATGATACCTACTGGAAAAATACCGACCCATTGGAACAGAAAGATATCAGACTCATGGTCAAGCACGTCTTCATCACTTCCGAGTTTGGTTCCGACCGACTCCCCAAATGGGCCAGCTGGGTTCAAGTTATCATCGACGCTGACGACCTCCCTCTCAATGTCTCCCGTGAGACTCTGCAATCCTCCAAATTCGTCAACCAGATGAGGGGCATCATTTTGAGACATCTCTTGATCTTGTTCAACAGGCTGGCAACCGAAGACCCCGAGAAGTGGGCTCTGGTCACAAAGAACTATGGGATGATTTTCAAGTTCGGTGCCGTTGAGGATTCCAAGAACAGGAACAGACTCATGAACCTTGTCCGTTTCGAGACCACTCAGAGGCAAAACGTCACTCTCGATCAAGTATGTGGTGTTTCTGATATGCCTGGTGGTGACAGCACTGACCTTTCCCAGTACGTGGAGAACAAGAGGAAAGGACAGACTCAATTATTCTACATGGCCGACTCCGGAAAGACCGCCGAGCAGATCAAGCGTAGCGTCTTCGTTGAGAAACTCGAAGCTCGGGGTTATGAGGTTCTCTTGTTCACTGAACCTCTTGACGAGGTCCTCGCGAACACCCTGCGCAAGTATAAGTACGTAGGGCCGTTCATGTGACCGGGAGTATTACTCAGGGTTATCGTTAGGAAGTTGCCGTTCCAGGACGTGGCCAAGGCCGGTCTGAAGTTTGGTGATGAAGGTAGGAGAACTCATTACGTCGAGGACTGGTCCGGTGCCTAATGTTCGTCATAGATGGCGAGGAAGAAGATTCCAAGGAGGCGCAGGGGAGACTAGAGGAGAAATTCAAACCGCTTCTCGAGTGGTTAGGGGAAGAGACCAAGGATGTCGTCCGAAGCGGTGAATACATTCGCGCGACACCTCGCCTGCTCGTTGCTCATGATTACGTTTCAGTCGTCATTTCGAATCGTCTCGTCACTAGCGCATGCGCCATTGTTGCTGATACCCTCGGTTACACGGCCAATGTCGAAAAACTGATGAGTGAGTTCCTTTTTCGTTGCCCCACCCCCATCTGCAGTATTTGATTTGGGGGATTTTAGACGCTGCCCACAACCAGGAGAAGTCTGAGGCCGTCGAGTTCCTGAAGAAACTGAGGATCCTCGAGATCAACCCCAAGTCGCCCTTGGTCGAGGGTATGCTTGCCCGAGTCGTGGATCTCAATAATGGGGAGGAGAAGGATGTCGAAGCAGAGAAGGAACTCAAGGAGGTTGCCTCTATCCTCATTGATGGCGCACTTGTGCGATCCGGATTCCAAGTCCACGACTCCAATGAGTAAGCAATCGAAGCTTGCGCGTCAAAAGAAGTCGACTGACCATTCCCACACCTATCACAGGTTCTTCGTTAGAGTCGACCGGGTCTTGAGGAGGTCCTTGGGAGTCTCTGAGACCGCCGAGGCCAAGGTTGATATCAAGCCAGCTCCTGAGGTCGACCCCACCGAACCCGAGGAAGAGGTCCCTGAAACCCCACAGCATTTCGGTGATGGCATGTTTGATGAGTCCTTCATGAAGTCAATGGGCCTGGACAAGGATACTGGCGAAAATATCCACGACGAGCTCTGAGTAGCTCAGTTACCCTCAAGGTTACCAGGGACTTTGTTGTTCGTACTTACGAGAATGCAGTCGAAATTATTGAAATGCATGGTGACCGCTCTTTGAATGTCTCGTGCCTCAAATAGAGGGCGGAGGGCCATCGGAAGCGTATTCGTTGAGCGCTGAGCATTGGGCATTCTGTATTTCCGCTCCCCCGTCACATCCAGCGTGATCTTTCCTCACGAGGTCGACCTATTGGAAGATCTTGGCGCGAGAACTCTATGATGGAATCCACCTCATACAACTCACCTGGTTGTGAAACCTAAACAGGTAACATCCGAGTAGCGTGACATCCATGTGTTGTACACTTCACCGGCTAGATTTGTGGTCACACGCCACATTCAAAAACTTCCTCGTTCCTTCCTCAAACTACATCGACTGTGTTATTTTCCGGGAAGCCATAGCAACTGCTAGCAACTGAAAGGTGTTGCGAACCACATGTGTCCTGCCTCTGTAAGCACAGATTGTATCTGTAATCCTAGTATGCATAAGCAAATCCCGAGGCGAACAGGCGTCTGTGACTTCCCAAATCGGGTGCGTGATTTGAGCCACCAATGAGCGAGTTTTGCGTCCAATAGACGAATCACGATCACAATTCAAGTTCCGGATATGGTGAGGCAGTTTCGCGGTCAAGCGCTTACTAAGTATCCACCTCCCGCCCAAACGGATCCCCCGGCCAGATAAAAGGAATCCGATGTCCCCCGGAAAAATGGTACAAATACTCGCGATTCGAAATTCCTTCGTCTCGTTTTTTCTCTCAACTTTCGCCATTCATCGCCGTGAATTCCGCCTCGCTCCCTTCGGGAACCTTTAAAAGCCAGCACAATGCAACCGGGAACCGGACTCCCAGACATCGATATGGGTGTTGGTCCCTCAAGGCCAGCGGTGGAAACCACCATCTTCGTCTCTAACCTCCACTGTGCCAGGTAAGTCCTGACTCTTCCACCCTTCCTTCTCCGTAGGATGCGCTAATACAGCCCCTCCCCAGCTGCGTACAAACTATTGAGGGGGTACTGTCCTCTCTGACTCCACCGCCCCACTCCGTCGACGTGTCTATCGTCCTCCAATCTGTCAGAGTCCGACATGACCCCAGGTTGAGCCAAGAGACCATCGAGCTCGCTATTGAAAGCGCAGGATTCGACACCGAGTCTCCCACTCCAGAGGGCTCCCCACTGGCAACTAAACGGGAAAACTTCTCCCAAAGCATCTCGAGCTTCCTTTCCACCAAGCAGAGCAAGCACGTCGCCCAATGTTCACTCTGCCAATCCGGCGAGGCCCAGGTTCATGCCACCACTCAATTGCCAGCCCCGGACAAGATCCTAGAAGTCCCAGAGCCCCCTGCCGAAGGACCCGTCGCTTTATCCCTCTCAGTTGGAGGGATGACGTGCGCGGCTTGTTCAAACACCCTCACCCGTCTCTTATCCGAAGTGGATGGAGTCTTCGACGTTGTGGTCGATCTCATGGGTCACTCCGCCCGGGTCGTGGTGGACTCGCAGAGGTTGTCCCCCGTAGTGATTGAAACCATCGAAGATGCTGGATTCGATGCCGAGGTGGTCAAGGCGGAGCCGTTGGTCAAGGCGCCGGCCCAGGAGACCACCACCCGAACTATCTCCTTGAAGGTCGACGGAATGCATTGCCGGTAATGATTCCCCGCTGGTCTCGCCTCGCATCATCTCTGATGAAACATTCTGTTAGGCATTGCCCTTCCAAGGTCATGAACGCACTGGAACACCTCAACGTTAAGATTACGGTCATAAAACCGATAACCGCCCACACGGACCCGATTGTTCAAATATCTTACACTCCCGAACCTTCTGTGTTCACGATTAGGACAATCATCTCAGCCATTGCTTCCGCAAACTCACCCCCATTCAATGTGTCTGTCTATCATCCACCGACGCTCGAGGAACGTGCTCGCTGCATGCAGCTTCGTGAACGACAAAACCTTCTCTACCGGCTCGCATTTTCGTTCATTATCGCGATCCCAACCTTGATCATCGGCGTCGTCTACATGACACTGATCCCCCGCCGAGATCCCACGAGAATGTATCTGATGACACCCGTGTGGGCTGGATGCGTGTCGCGAGCCGAATGGGCGCTCTTCATCATGTCCACGCCGGTTATGTTCTACAGTGCTGGGACCTTCCACAGAAGGAGCCTCAAGGAAATTCGGGCCCTGTGGAGGAAGGGAAGCAAGACGCCCGTCTGGAAGCGCTTCGTCCGCTTTGGTAGCATGAACCTTTTAGTCAGCATTTAATATGGTATGGATCGTGGTGCCTTTTTACTGACTCGTCGCCCATTCCATAGGTGTCGGCTGGTGTATCTGTAGCCTACTTCGCTTCGATTGCGCTTCTCGTTCTGTCGGCCACACAAGATCCGGTGATGATGGGAGAGGAAGAAAACCCCACAAACTATTTCGACACCGTCGTCTTTCTGACAATGTTCCTGCTAGCTGGTGAGTGAAGTTGCTCTATTTTTGCCCCCCCCCCCCCCACCAGCGGCTGACTTTTGTCTAGGCCGGTATCTGGAAGCGTACAGCAAGAGTCGTACTGCGGACGCAGTTTCTAGCCTGGGAAAACTCCGGCCGACCAATGCCCTCCTTGTCGCCCCAAGTCCTGTGTCCACGACTTTGGCGGAGACCTTGACTACAGAGCCATCCATTGACCTGGAAAAAGGGAGCCCGGGAGCTGACGAACACTTTGCGAAGGTGGGAATGAAAGTCACCGAGATCGACGCATCAGTTCTGGAGATTGGAGACATAGCACTTGTGCGCAAGGGGTCCTCGCCTCCGGCAGATGGTGTTGTCGCGTTTGGAGAAACATTCTTCGACGAAAGTTCGTTGACAGGAGAGTCGAAACCGATCAAGAAGAGTCCAGGAGACGAGGTCTTCCTCGGGACGATCAACCAAGGGCGCGCCGTTGACATTAGGATTTCAAGCCTTGGTGGGCAGAACATGTGAGTGATTCGTGTACCCCCGCAGTCTTTGGCTTGTTGGTGATCCCGCTTCCGCTTAGGCTTGACAAAATCGTTGAGGTTGTCCGTGAAGGTCAGACCCGCCGCGCGCCAATCGAACGAGTCGCAGATCTCATCACGGGATACTTCGTGCCCATCATCACTCTTCTCGCAATCCTCACATGGGTGGTCTGGCTGAGCCTGGGATTGAGCGGAGCTCTGCCGGAAAGTTACATTGACATGCATATCGGCGGTCAGAGTAAGTTACCATTCCCTCGACAAACCTTCATCGGTTTCTCATATCCCCAGTTGTCTGGTCTCTTCAGTTCTCCATTGCGGTGTTCGTTGTCGCCTGCCCCTGCGGGATCGGTCTTGCCGCTCCCACTGCGCTGCTCGTCGGTTCGGGTCTCGCGGCTAAATTCGGTATCCTTGCCCGTGGTGGAGGAGAAGCATTCCAGGAATGCGCTCAGGTCGACGTAGTCGTCTTTGACAAGACTGGCACGATTACCGAAGGCGGCCAGCCCAAGGTCGTTGGAGCAGAGTTCAGCTCGGCTGTTTCGTTGGAACGGAAGAAGTTGATGGGCATGGCTTTGTCGGTCGAGATGGCGAGCTCTCATCCCGTTGCTCTCGCGATCCGTCAGTATTGTGAAGAGCATGGGTCCAACTCCGAAGAAGCGAACGATGTTGAGGAGACCCCTGGACGCGGCTTGAAGGCATTCTTCCCCTCCTCTTCCACCGAGGCGATCATTGGAAACGCTGCTTGGATGGAAATGCACCAGACGACCGTCGACCCCCAACTCGAGACTTTCATCGATTCCCGCCAATCCCAAGGCAACAGTATTGCCATCCTCGCCATTAAGGATGACAAATCCACTTCCTACACTGCGGCTGTGGTCTTTGCTGTTGCGGATGCTATCCGACCGGAGGCTAAAGCCGTCATCGCGGGTCTCCAGGCTGATGGTATCCAGACATGGATGCTCTCTGGAGATAACGAAAAGACCGCCAAGGTTGTTGCAGAGCAAGTTGGAATCCCCGTTACGAATGTCATCGCTGGCGTGCTCCCCCATGAGAAGGCCCAGAGGATCCAGTGGTTACAGCAAGTCGGAACTAAGAGACCTGAATCTGGCATCAGCAGGATCTTTGGAGGAAGGTTGAATAGAAGGGCGGTTGTTGCGATGACTGGAGATGGAATAAATGATGCCGCTGTAAGTTTGACACCCTCCTTGTTGCGCAGAGTGGTAACTTCAACAACTATCCAGGCACTCTCTGCTGCCGACGTTGGTATTGCTATTGGTTCCGGAAGTGACGTTGCACTTTCAAGCGCATCCTTCATTCTTGTGTCGTCCAATTTGAAAGGGCTCCTCACCCTGACGAAGCTGTCGAGGAAGGTATTCAACCGGGTCAAGATCAATTTCGTAAGTACCCCCCAATTCGCATAAGCCCCAACCGATCGACTGACCGTGTACGACAGTTCTGGGCAGCCATTTACAACGTCATCGCCGTGCCTATCGCCGCTGGGGTGATATACCCCATCGGAAACGCTCGCCTCGACCCCGTATGGGCCTCACTCGCGATGGCTCTCTCCTCCGTTTCAGTGGTTTGTAGTTCCCTGCTCCTGAGACTTTACAGGGAGCCGAAAGTCTAAAGATTGCTGGGGCACAAATCAGACGTTGCGTGATATATAATATCGTTACATGTTAGCGCGTACGTCTACTATAATATGTTGTATTACCACCTCACCATGTACGACGCAACCCACATATAGATTTACTGAGTTTTGATGAGATCCTTCTTCGTCTTGTAGAAATCTGAGAACGAGAGCATGGTTCCAAGAAAACGGCAATCCAGATCTTGATGACTTTGCAGCCCGTGCACGAGAGTTTGGGCCCTCTCCGAGAATGCGGCACTGTACTCTTGGATCATGCGGAGGGTTTGGTCAATGTTTTCCTGGACGTGAGGGTCTGGATCACTCGCAGTGACGACGCCCTGCGATTAGGCCGTCAGCGCGTTCGCCCTCTTCCCGAACCTTGTTGCGAACGCTCACCCTATCTTGGTCACGTTCAGCATCCCGACGAGCAGATTCCGACAGGCAATGATTATAGAAGTTGTCCTGTGGCCAAGCCTGTCAGATGAGGCCTGTGCAGAAAGAGAAAAGGTGGAACCAACTGTAGACTCTCGGAACTGTAGAATGATCGTGAACAGCTCCCTCATTTGATTGAGTAGGTTTTCCTAGGTGGGGCGTCAGAAGGCGTGACCGGATATGTCGCCGCGCTCACCTCTCGACCAGTTTTATGACTAAGTAACAGGACCTTCTTGACAATCCGGTCCAAGTACGAATAATGCGCACCAATGAGTGAATCGAGGTCTCCTTTCTTCTGTTGAATGAACTGGTGGAGGACCTCCCAGGAACATTCAATGACCTCCACTTGGCAGTAGGCTTGGGTTTGGCGGATGAAATGGATCATCTCCGCCATGACAAGGCGGATCTTGTGCCACTGAAAGTTCAGATCTGCAATTGGGACGATGTTTCAGCACAATCCGCCGGGATTCGGAGCAAAAGGAGGATCCCCACCTGGTAGTCGCAGGAATGTCCTCGAGCCCCCCGCAGTTCTCATCCACGCCGCACTTAGCGCAGACTCGATCCTCTTCATTTTCCAAAGGTGGTTGAATATCTTGAGGTAACTCATCATTGAATCCGTGTCCAGAACCGTGTTCACGGGAGTGTCCACTTTATATTCGAGTGTGAAGACATCCCATCCGATTTCTCCATGGGAATATTCCATCATACGTACGTCGAGTCGGCGTAATACATCCGGACGGTCTCTTTGGGCGTTCGAGGACCGTATCGCAGTTTCAAGTGTTGCGGTAAGATTGTGCCGGTGGATGGTATTCGCTGGGCGGGATAGGTTAGGACTGCGGAAGCCCTTCTCAGTACGTGAACGCGAGGGGGAGAAGGAGACTTACGCGAGAGCATCCATGAGGGTATCTGCGAAATCCCCATATCCAAGGAGGAAGTAGTGTTTCAGTGCCAAGAGGTGATCGAGTAGCTTAAATTTATCAAAGAAGACGTCAAAGAGCCTCTGACTTGCGATCTCATATGCTGCGTCAATGGATTTTTCTAACCCAAGAATATCACTGTATTTGAGGTCTGACAGACGCACGATGGAGTGAGCCGCTGGGATCGGCGCCAGGTGCATGGATTCGTACCGCCTTTCGTGGTGTTTAATCGTTGGCGTGTAATAACCCAATCAGAGTCCCCACAACTGTATTTGATGAAATTCAAGCTTTTCCCAGTCGAGAAGATCTGTGGTGTCTCCACAATCGGCACCAAAAATGGACGAAAATACAGTCAACTGACCTTTCCGCCAAATGCTTCGCCAAGGAAAGATGGAAGCATTTCTTTTCGAAACTCATACTTCGCTTCCCACAGCCTGGACCTTGGGTCGCTCTCCGAGGACCCCTCGTCCAAATCCCCCAGGATATTGGGAAAGCCAGCGTCTGTCGAAGTTTGACCGCTTATAGCCTTGGGATGGATGTACTGGTAATGTGCTAGCTCTGGGTCCATGGCCACGAAAAATTCATCGCAGGGGTCATATAACTCGCCGGAGAAGATCCACCTTTGGAGGATGGTGAAAAACGGTTTCGAGACCTGGTCAAGTCCAGTCAGGGCTAATGATTCGATTCCAAATGAATTGCCCACACACTTCTTCCAAAAGCTGATCCGTGAACTTGCGCACGAAGGGGTCACCGTTATCAGTGTAGCCGTGAATGATGCTGACCAAAGCGCCACCATGTGCGTCTACAGAAAGTCAGTGAATTCGTCTACCCTGGTATGACAAGCGGCAATACCTTTGGCACCCTCTACACAGACACTCATCATCCGCATCCTCAGCCTCCAATCGTCAATCCAAACGTCCAGCCTCTTCAAGGTCAAGCCTGTCTCCTCCTCAGAATGATCGTTCGTGGGGGTGAAACCAGGCGGCTCCAGTGAACTGTCGGCCTGGTCTAATACGCCCATCTGGGATTCGAGGATGGCAACCAGGCGGTAATACTCAGTCAGCTGGGTTTGGAGGTGATGGCACAAGCTCTGTTCGATCATGCCTACGCCGGATTTTCCTTCTTTCTCCCGGACGAAGGCATCAACACGGGTATATAGGTGGCCAACTTCAGCCAGCCGATGGATCAGGGCCTTCGTTGGTTCCAAAATGCGGTATCTCTGAACGGATGAGACGGAATATATCCGCACAGGATAGCAACTTACAGGATCGCCCACAAATATGACTGAATTCTTGTCCTCCGATTCGCGGGAAAATTGGACGTACTTCCCTGAGATTCCCTGCAAAAGGTATAGGGTATCTCGAAGGAGTAGATGTTCTGGAAGAACTGGTATACCTATACGGGCGTCAAAATGCGAAACGTCTTTGGTGCAGAGGTCCGCACCTTGGACCGCACGGAACTCTTTGAGTTTACCTGCGATAGATCGCCCCTTCCGTGGTCGTACGACGGTCGGAACTTCTGGGATGGCCTTCGCGGGGCTGGGTACCACAGCCAAGGTTGGTGGAGGCACGAGTGCTAGCAGGTAGTTCGATCCATTCGTTGTTGATCGTGAGCTTGATGAGGCCAGGGCATGTAGGAACTGTAGCGACGCGTTTTTCCTCGATACAGCAGGCTAGCTTGTCATCAATACAAAATAAGGTGCAAGGGCGCGATCTCTGGCGCACTTGGTCAAGCAGTCGCGAGAGTAGATTTGTGAAGCGAAGGGCTGATGCGCCTGATGGGTTCGCCTGGTTGACTTTGAGCGATACGCCGATGTCAACACCAATGCTTGGACGTTTTCAACAACGCATGTACGACTAACGGTGTTTCTTTATGTTATCCGACAGCTGGCCGGTATCAAGCTCCCTCGATTTGCCTATGTGACTGGTGTGGACAATTGTCATTTATGGTTCGGCAGTTGCCAGCGAATCTCTGCTTCTTTCACTGACCTTGTGAGGATATCCCTGCAGGTTGCGATCAACTCTCTCCTTAGTTCGTTGTCTGTCCTCGCCTGCGGAACGATGGAAAGGACGAGCGAGTCAAGTGAGTCCATCGTGGAGAAGCGGATGGGAGTTTCTTTCCAGATAAGGAAGGCTGGTGGCTCCCACCTTTTTCCAGAACTACGAGACGAAGAACAGCAGCTGAGACAAATCTACCCCCGTCCACCATCCGCCGCCACCACGAGCGCAATGGATCGTGTAAACTCCGTACCTTCCAACAGCCAGCGACCAGTCTCGAACCCCGGAACATTCGCTTATCAGACCAGGCTGCTCGAACGGACGACATCCCAACGGAGTACGACTTCCACCCTTTCCAGGTCCAGTTCTGCATCCAGCAGGGCTTTTCAATCCCCGGCCAGTACGGGGTCGTCGGGCACGCATACCGCGACGAGGCGATGGACACCTTCACATCGCTCTGGAACCAGTCTGGACCTCATGCGAGGAAAGTTTGAGGAACGGGCGAAGACAGAGGTCATCCCCGAGGGTAAATACAATCCATCTGACGCGACGGGTGACACCGCCCATAGCCCGCCAAAGAGATCATTCCATGACAGTGGGCCCGAAACTCCTAAGTCACCGTACCAACCCTCCTTTAGATCTGTACAAGAAGATCAGCCGTCCACATTCACTCTTTCAAGTTCGAAACGGCATACGCTGCCTGCTACCATAATCACTTCCCCTCTCTCTCCAAACACGACTGGTGTCAGCGTGGTTTCTCCCGATCCCCCGTCGTTGTCAGGTTTATCCTCTGGTACCGTCAATCGCATCCGACTACCCAACTCCAACCCTAGCCCTTCCTCTATCGTCGAGAAGCTCAACAGTGTAACCGCCAACTCGGAACCAACTCCCACCATCCGGCAGTTTCCGCGCACACAGCGATCTAATACCTTAGAGAGCACCTTCCAGAACGCCCGGGATACTTTTTCCAAATTACCCGAGCCGACCTCTTCGACATCCCCTTCATACCCATCAACACATAACCCCGCTAAATCCGCACCTTTGAGAACAAGACCCACTTCTATATCTGGTTTCGGGTCGATCGTTGGAAATGGCACCCCTCCACTTGAAGATCTAGGAAACCGACCACTGAGGTCTTACACCCGTTCGGCGAGGTCGGTCTCACCAGAGAAATCCTCTGCCCACAGGACCTCCCTTTCTTCTCAACCGTCTTCTCAACCCCCACCGGAACCGCCGGTCTCGCCACCTCGTGTTTACCGAAGCTCGTACATGGCAAACAAGAAAGGGACTTACGGCGAAATCCTCACGACCGATCGAAGGTTGGGTCGGCATCTACCTCGTATTGCCAGCGGGGATGCGAATGATGACTGGGTGGCTGATGAACCAGAGAAACCTCCCCCATCCCCAGTCCCAGAACGACCGTTGCCTTCTCGGGTCAGGGAGTCATATTTGCCCCCTTCCTCACCAGAACGGCAGCCACCTTCGAAAGTCAGGGAGTCATGTTTTCCCCCTTCCTCTCCAGAGCGGCAGTCACCTTCGAAATTCAGGGAGTCTCATTTACTACCTTCTTCACCGGAGCAACTACCTCTCGATAAACGATCCTCTACATCCACACTCAATGCGTTTTCGTATCTGGATGAAGAGCGACGAAAACGCCAAGAAACTCGCGAGAGGAGGCGGCAGGGTGTTTGGGGAGGGCCCGGCGCTCTTCCGGTAGTCCCCACATCGCCTACGAAACAAGATATAATCATTCCCAGTGCTGTGTTGAACCCTACACCAGACGTTGCTGGTATCCCCGGGCGGCTGAAACTCTCTCGAAAGACGCCCGCCGCCGCCGCCGCCACCCCACTTCCATCCTCACGGTTGACGAGAGGTCTTTGGGCAGACACTCAACGACACCTCATCCAAGCGTACGAGTACTTGTGTCATGTTGGAGAGGCGCAGCAGTGGATAGAAGGCTGTCTAGATCAGGAACTTGGCTTCGGCGTCGTGGAGATGGAAGAGGAGCTGAGGAACGGTATCGTTCTAGCCAAGCTCGTGAGGATATTCAAGGGCGAAGCAGGTGCCCGGCGCATCTACGAGGTTCGGATATGTTTTTCTCCTGTTTCATGTTCGCTAAGTGCGTGCACCCAGGCGCGGAAACTGGATTTCAGGCATTCTGACAACATCAACTATTTCGTCGATTTCGTTCGTGACGATGCTAGGCTACCCGAGGTAATATTCCCCTCCCCGCTTGAACTCCACCTCTGACGATTTCCAGTGCTTCATCTTCGAATTGACTGATCTCTATGAAAAGAAGAATTTCCCCAAGGTCATATACTGTATCCATGCTCTAAGGTGAGTAGTGCTGTGCCATTGTGCGATATCTTCACTCATTTTCGCACAGTCACCTACTCGCCCGCCGTGGTATGGCCGATCGTATTGGTAATCTATTGGGTCAGCTCCAATTCTCGGATGATCAACTCCAGAAAACCCAGAAGGGTTTGAAGGACGCTGGCGTCCCAATGCCTAATTTCAGCAATGTCGGTCGGGAGCTTGCGAAAGAGATCAACGAAGAACCAGAGGAAGAGCCTGAAACTGAGGACGAGCGTAAGGGGTTTCACTGCGGGGCTGATCCCATAGTTCGCTAATAGTCTCTCCCAGGCCGAGACCGTCTACTCCTAGAGAATGAAGAGTCTATCATCGGTCTACAAACTATGGCACGCGCCTTCCTAGCTCGCAAAGCCCAAGTCACCCTTCAAGCTCGGCTTCGTCTCGCCGAACGTTACGGTCGCAAGATTCAGGCTCAATGCAGGGGTTTTCTCGTTCGGAGACATCTTCAACAAGCAAGGCAACAGCATACGGACGTCACGCCACGCATAATCGCAATCCAGGCCGCTGCCCGAGCAGTTCTCGCTCGTAGGGCGTGGTACCAACGACTAAGGCGGATTCATAGCATTTCCAATATCGCCATCAAGATCCAAGCCCAAGGAAGGGGAGTTGTCCAGAGGCGACGGTTCCGACTGTTCAAGGAAGCACTTCAGCGTGGCGCTGCTGCTTTTGTCAAGCTTCAATCCATCGCCCGAGCCCGGGTCGTCAGGAAGTCTCACCAGCAAGTCGCCAAATCTTTTAGCCAGAGAATCGTCATGGACTCCATCGTCAATATCCAAGCTGTTTGTCGTGGGGTGCTGGCTCGTCGCAGGATCCAAGGGCACATGTCCCTCTTACAGCGCATCCTTCCCGAGGTCATCGGTCTCCAGGCTCAAGCAAGGGGTGTTCTCGAGCGACGTATGATTGGCAGGCAACTGGCGAAACTCGATGATATCTCAGGCATCATTGTTCGGATCCAGGCTGCTGCCAGGACGTATCTCGCTCGCAAACGTCTGCTTATCCTCATCCGGAACCTTCGCAAAGCGACCGCCGCTATCATCAGCGTCCAGACCCGTGCTCGAGCAAATCTTGCAAAACAGAAGCACAAGGTGATGTCTAAGGCACTTTCTGAAGTCAAGGTGGTCTCGTCCGTCAACAGCTTCCAGGCTCGTGCCCGGGCCGCCCTGTCCCGAGCCAAGCACCGGGAGACCGGAAAGAAACTCGAATTTGTTGAGCCTGACGTAGTTGGGTTCCAAGCCGTCTGCCGAGGTGCACTTGTTCGTCTGGATTACTACGCGTGGAGAGATCACTTGTGGGCAAGCGAAGATGTCGCCATCCTCCTTCAAGCTTTGCTTCGAGGTGCTATTCAACGCGGGAAATTCCAAGCGAAGGCTAGGTACTACCGGGAGAATCTCAAACAAGTCATCCACATCCAGGCCCTCGTCCGTGCGAAGGAAACAAGAGAACAGTATCGCCAGCTCACCCTCGGAACAAACGTCAGCGTCGGAACAATCAAGAACTTCGTACATCTCCTCGACGATTCCGAAGCCGATTACCAGGAAGAGCTGACTGTCGAGGGTCTCCGCAAGAAAGTCGTTCAACAGATCCGCGAGGTTCAGACCTTGGAGAACAGCGTGAACGAGTTGGACACGAAGATTGCCCTGATGGTGAACAACGCTAAGACGTTTGAGGAGCTCGCCCGTGTCAAGCGCAGGCTCGGTCGTAGCGATGCCGCAACGATCAATACCACTCGAGCTTCCATCCTTGCCGCCCACGGTGACCCATTTGCCGGCCCCAGCACTCTGGATCATTCAGCGAAACGGAAGTTAGACCTATACCAGCAACTATTTTACTTGCTCCAGACCCGTGGAGAGTACTTCGCCAAGCTCTTCTTGAGGGTTTCCGGACGCGACGTCGACGAGAAGACTCGCAGGCTGATCGAACATGTCACTTTAACATTGTACGGATATGGTCAAGACAGGAGGGAGGATTACCTTCTTTTAAAGATGTTCCAGGCAAGTTTCGCCAGTAATGGCAATCATTCTTGCGCTGAAGCTCGAACTCCCAGCACTCGGTAATCCAGGAAATCCAATCCGCGAATACTCTGGCAGATGTTCGTCAGGGCCACCCTATGTACATCAACGTCGCGGTACAGTACATCCGACCCAAGCATTCATTCTACATCCAAGAATCACTGAAGAAGCTGATCTTGGAGGTCGTGGAGGCCGATGACCTTGACTTGGAAGTTGACCCCTCCATCGTACGTCTCCGTCAACCGTCACTTTTGGGAATTCTGTTGGTGACACAGTCAGATATACCGCACTCGAGTTTCGGCTGAAGAGATGCGGACTGGGGTCCACCGACCGGACAAGGACCTACCTTTCTACCAGGCATTGAACGATCCGGACACTCGCGCAGAGTACATCCGCCGTGCGCCCATCTTTTCGACCCCTGCGTTCTATTGAAACTAATGGATCAATGGTGATGCAGACCTCCAAGTGTTGCAATGGTGGAGTGAGAGCTTTGTGACGGCGATTGTGAACTCGACAAACAGGGTACCGTACGGCATGAGATATCTCGCCCGTGAGACTCTCGCTGCACTCACGGAGAAGTTCCCCGATGCCACCCAAGAAGAATACGCTTCGTGCCTTGGTAGGCTGATCTACTACAGGTCTATCAACCCCGCCATCATGTAAGTCTCTACTATCCGGGTATGCGCGATTTCTGTGAACTATTCTCCCTAGCACCCCGGAAACCTTTGACATCGTTCCCTCTACCATCGATGTCGAATCTAGGAAGAACCTGGCTCAGATTTCTCGAGTATTGACGCAAGTATGCAGTGGTATGGAGTTCGGCGACGATAACCCTTGTTTCCTGCCTGTGAACGACTTCGCGAACAACGCCATTGGCCAGGTGTCGGCTTGGCTCATCGAGGGTGAGTATACATCTTTCACTACCCTCCTGGGGTCATTAGCTGTACGCCTGTTTTCCCTTCCCAGTTGCCAATGTTCCGGAGGTCGAGACGCAGTACCACGCTCACGAGTTCCTGGATGCGACTGTCCAACCTAAACCCATCGAGATTTCGCCAAACGAGGTCTATTCAATTCACAGGGTACTTTCAGAGCATCTGAATTATTTGGTAGGCACTCGTAGATCAAGCGCAATACGCCTTTTTCTGACCTACGACAGGCTCCTGAACGCGACGATCCCCTTCGAACAATCCTTGGCGAGCTGAATGGTGTGCCTACCGTTGGCGACAATGAACTCACTGATGCTCGAGACCACCCTATCACTCTTGAACTCACCAATCGGTTTGCCAACGTCCGAGATCCTCACGCAGATGAGAAGGCGCTGTGGGTTCAAGCCAAACGGGCGGTATTAGCTATCCTTCGCGTCCAACCGTCCAAGGACCTTGTCGAGTCGTTGATGCAAGCAGTCACTGAAGAGCACGAGATTGCGTGGGACTCGATCTTGGAAGAGATGGAGATCGAGCAGTACCGACAGAATCGCCGCATGCCATCCACAACTGCAGCTGATGCGGCCTACAGGCTGGAGGATATCAGATCGTGAGTTTATGTTAGCAAGTCCATTCATTGAACGGTATTTACACCGCGCATGCAGGATGACCTTCCGGGAAGTGAAGGCCCATGCCATTTTCTATCTGCTTGAGTTAGAGAAGCAAGGAAAGATAATTCGAGACGATGGCTATCAAGGGATCCTCAACGCCATTGCCAGTGATGTACGCAGCAAGCATCGCAAGCGCCTCGACCGTCGGCAGGAGAAGGAGTATATGAAGGGAGCCCTGAAGCAGTTATCGGAGAGGAAGAAGTTCTTTGAGGAGAAGATCGAGAGCTATAATGCTTTCGTCGATGGCGCTATGAACACTATGCAACGGGGAAACCAGAAGTGAGCATTTCGTCCGGATATGCCTCCCTTTTTCTCATCCGCATTCTTCGCAGGAAACGGTTCACGCTTCCCTTTACAAAGCAATCGAACCACCTTCGGGACCTCCAGCGTGCGGGAAGGGTTCCCCAGTTTGGCTCCTTCATCTACAGTGCCAGGTCTTGGTACGATAAGGGTATCCTCATCTCCATCGACAAATACTCCCCCATGCAATTTGACAGAATGGAGGTCATCCTATCTTCCAATTCCGTTGGAGTTTTCAACATAGAGATCCGTAACAACGCTATGGGCATAAGCAACAGGATCGCCCAGGCCGACGTGAAGATGGAGGATTTGCTGCAAGCCCAATACCAAGACCGCGCATCGCTTTCGTTGTGCAATGACCAGGTTAAGTTCCATTTGGAGTCGTTGTTGTATCAGATCAACAAAAAGTGCGTGGACTGTTCGGTCGCATTTTTCTACGAAAGGTTACTAATGTGCATACTTAGGTTCTCTGCTTGATGCTTTCCACCCACGTACCGTTGTCCTTTTCCCCCATGCTTTCGATTGCATTTCCCTCTCTCAAAGTCTAGTCATGTTTTCCTTCTCACACCTCCTGACGACATTTGACGACCCCAGCCCTTTCTCTCGCATCTTTGGTTCCCCACGCATATAACTGTAACGAATTATTTTATATACCGAAAGTCTGTATCATCGAACCTCTAACAAGTAACACTATAATATGCATGTCTTGCTGTCCCGCTTGCGGGCCTGAGATTGTGAGATGCCGTCGATCGAGTCAGGTCGCATTTATCTTATCACTGCTACCTCAGTATGGGTGGGAGAAGGAGGAGCAAGTTCCGCCCCTGCATTGACCTACACAACGGACAGGTCAAACAAATCGTTGGAGGTACGTTGTCAGACGACGATCCAAATAGCCTGAAAACGAACTTCGTGGCGAGGTGCA